>Ga0247841_10000956_pt1 | contig 70545 bp, 63 predicted proteins | sample LaCruzMarch2015__2_FD_192410 | JGI IMG/M metagenome (GOLD analysis project Ga0247841, IMG submission 192410) | Freshwater microbial communities from meromictic Lake La Cruz, Castile-La Mancha, Spain - LaCruzMarch2015_18m | ecosystem: Environmental > Aquatic > Freshwater > Lake | place: Spain... | reverse complement strand
TAATGCCTAAAATTTTTCCTTCTTTGACTAAGTCAGCAATTTTTTCTATCAGAGCCGACTTGTTAGTTGCATATGTTATTTCAGTAATAATTATATTAAAAGAGCCCGACTTAGTTTCAATGATTTCAGCCTTGGCTCGCGTAACAATTTTCCCTCGTCCGGTTGAATATGCTTCGCGAATCCCGGGCGTGTTGTACATAATTCCGCCTGTTGGAAAATCGGGGCCCTTTACGAAGCGCATCAAATCGTCTACATCTGCGTCTGGGTTATCAATAAGATGATTTATAGCATCGGCAAGTTCGTTCAAATTATGCGGTGGAATATTTGTTGCCATTCCTACGGCTATGCCTATAGTTCCATTTAATAGAAGCTGAGGAAGTTTTGCGGGAAGAACAACCGGTTCTTTGTGCACCCCGTCAAAATTAGGAATAAAATCAACTGTATTTTTTTCAATATCAAAAAGCATTTCTTCCGCAATGGGTTTTAATTTTGCTTCGGTATAACGATAAGCGGCTGGACTATCCCCATCCATAGACCCGAAATTACCCTGTCCCCAAACTAGCGGATAGCGAAGAGAAAAGTCTTGAGCCATGCGAACCATGGATAAATAAACAGCACTGTCTCCATGCGGATGATATTTTCCCAAAACTTCCCCGACTACCGTAGCAGATTTTCTGAATTTTGCCGAAGGTCTGAGCCCGCTGTCCCACATAGAATACAATATTCTGCGATGAACCGGTTTAAGTCCGTCGCGGACATCGGGAAGAGCGCGAGATACAATCACGCTCATAGCATAATCCAAATAAGATTGTTGTACTTCAGCAACAATTTGTTGCGGTTGGATATTTTCTTTTATGGGTTCTGATTTTTTTTGCGACGCTGCTATCATGTCCTGTTGTGCGAATCCGAAGGAGCAGTGCTTATCCGGATTTTCCGATTAAAATTATTTAGCTAAAAAATTTAAAAACAAAATTTATTGAGATACCTTAACATTTGATAAATTTGAATATACACCCGATTGGGACTCGCCAGAAGTGCCGGAGTTGCCGGTAGAATATTGAGACCCAGCTGTATTTTGGGGAGCTGTCGCGGTATTTTCACTACCGGCAGTCAAGGACTGGTCATTAAGATCTTTCAAGGACGGCGCCTGTTCTTTTAGCGTTTGCAATTGCTGTTCTATCTCCGGAACAATCTTGGCAGTTTTCTCGCTCGAATTATTTTTGTCTTCCGCAAACATTGAAGCAATTGAAAAAAACCACAATATCAAAACAACAAACATAGAAATCGCAACACATACCCACACGTACCAAATGCGCACATGTTCAGGTTCTCGCCGAATCGCTTCGATTTTCTCTGAAATATTCATCCAGCAGTAGAAATTCAAATGAGCTTTGCTCAAATTGATTCCATCTCATTATTTAAAAATTATAAAAATCTTTCTTATTTCGATTTTATGAAACCATAAATATTTTTTGAATTTTCACTGCTGGATTCATACAAAATAACCAATAACTTATAACAAACAATCAGTTATGCTTCGTGGTTCATTAAAATTACCTCCATGCTCTTTCCTTCCAGGTCCTTCTTTTTTATATTGAGCTTGGCTGTTTTTTCTCTTGGACAATTTCCTATTGCTGCGCAAAATGATTTTTCATCATCAAAATCTGTTGTGGTTCCAGACAATTTATAATGCATAGGAATAACCAGCGCCGGTTCAATTTTATGAACAAGTTCCGCAGCCTTTTTTCCATCAATAGTATATTTTCCTCCCACAGGAACGAAAAGAATATCAACGCCATCAATTTCTTCGAGTTGTTTTCCGGTCAACTCGCAGCCGAGGTCTCCCAGATGACAAATCTTCAGCTCTTCTGCTTCCAAAATGAATATAGTTGAATGCCCGCGCAACGCTCCGCCCTGATCATCATGAAAAGAGTCCATCCCCACAATATTTATGCCTTTCACCGCATAGTCTCCGGGAGTATCTATAACAACCGGGTCACCTTTAATGGCACTCACATTATTATGGTCATGATGATTATGGGAAACAAAAACAATATCGGCTTGACCCTGGGGCGGTCTGAGACCGGATTCCTTATCAAATGGATCAAAAAAAACAGTAACATCCTCAGTTGCTCTGCCCGCCGGTTTCGTTGTTATTTTGAAACAGGACTGACCATAATATTGTATTTGCATAAACGTTAAGTTAACTTAGTGTTTTACAGAAAGTTTTTTATCCTACGAAATTACAAATCTATTACGAATTTACAAATATACAAAAAATATGCAAACCCAAATAAAATTGCTTTTGGGCACAGAACCAGTATATCATGTCCAGAACTTTTTGTCGAGCGTTTTTGTGAGAAAAAAGTCTTGCTTATAAGCAAAAAAAGACAAAATATTCGCTTTTGTCCTACCCTTTTGGTAAAGAAATAAATTTTTCTAAATCAAAAGGGCGGGGCTTGCCAAATAGCAAGATATGATATAGAATAAATCCACGGTTAATTATTAAGAAAATTTAATAGCGGAATGTCTTAATTTCGCGATGAATTTCTTGATAATTCCCCTAGCTTGGGAATTTTTTGTATTTTACCCGTCATTCACGAATGACAGATTTCGTGCCATTTTAATTATTAAAATGCGGGTAGGCACATCCGCGACGAACAAATTTATGGCAACAAAAAAGAAAGATATATTGGATAAATTGGCCGAAGAGGTCGATAAAATAAAAGAAAATGATACGGATTTGGAGCCCAAGAAAGCCAAAAAAACTGCCACAGCGGCAGTTGCGGCAGTAAAAAAAGGAGATATTTCTCTAATGGAAGATTTATTAGAAAAAAACCCGGTAAAAATCCCTCAAGTAGGGGATGTTTTAGAGGGAACGGTAATTGATATTACTTCGAATTCACTGCTTCTTGATCTTGGAGCGCTTGGCACGGGCATCGTTCTTGGAAAAGAAATTAAAGACGGACTTGCTTTAAATAAGGTAAAAAAGGGGGATAAGGTTGGTGCAACGCTTATCGACCTCGAAAATGAGGACGGTTATATAGAACTTTCCATCCGCGAGGCTTCATACGAACGAGCCTGGGATGATCTTGAATCGAAACGGGACGCTATGCTCGCTGTTACAATCAAAGTTCTTGATGCGAACAAGGGGGGTCTCATGATTGAGGTAAACGGCATCACGGGATTTATTCCCGTTTCACAACTTTCAAGTGAACACTACCCTCGCGTTGAAGATGGAGACAAGAATAAGATTCTTGAGCTTCTCAAGAAAATGGTTGGGAAAGAGCTTCTCGTGCGAATCCTTGATGTAGACCGAGAGACAGAAAAATTAATTGTCAGCGAGCGAGCGGCTTCAAGTGAAAAAGAAAAAGAAGTCATCTCGCAATTACAAGTCGGAGATGTTATCGAAGGAGAAATCAGCGGAGTTGTTGACTTTGGCGCGTTTGTAAAATTTTTACCGCCATCAAAAGTAGATTCAGACCGGGAAAGCGACAAAATAGAAGGCTTGGTGCATATTTCCGAACTTGCATGGCAGCTTATTGATGATCCGCGCGCGATAGTGAAAACGAACGACAAAGTAAAAGCGAAAATTATCGGCATAGATGATACAAGAATATCTCTCTCCATAAAGGCGCTTGCGAAAGATCCGTGGAGTGAAATTGCCGAAAAATATAAAGTCGGAGATATTGTTCAAGGAAAAATAGATAAGATTAATCCTTTTGGGGCATTTGTATATTTGGATAAAGATATCCACGGGCTTGCTCATGTCAGCGAGTTCCAGGAAGTTTATCCGGGAAAGAAAATGGACGACATTCTTCGCGCCGGCGAGACGTATTCGTGGAAGATACTTTCTATCGAACCAAAAGACCACAGAATGGGCTTAATGATTGTGAAGGAAGAAAAGTAAAATTTCTGTTTAATAAAGAACCGCCCCGATGTTTGTCGGGGCTTTTCTATTTTATAATGTTGTTTTATTTTAAAATGTGAGTATAATTATATAATTAAATGTAATCAAAAAAAGCCATGAAAAAGTCGAATATCTTTATAATTTCAGGTCCATCTGGCGCAGGGGAAGATTCGATAATGGAAGGATTAAAAAAATATTTTGATGTCGAGCGAATTATAAACACAACTACAAGAAAAATACGCGAAGGAGAAGCTCAGGGAAAGCCTTACTATTTTATTTCTCCTCAAGAATTTCAAGAGGGCATAAAAAACAACCGTTTTGTTGAATATGCTCAGGAGTACAATGACAATTTTTACGGCACCACTAAAGACGAACTCGAAAGAATTAAAAAATCAGGAAAGGTAGGTCTTTGGAAAATGGAATACAAGGGTGTTATAAAAACCAAAAAACTTTATCCCGATGTTGTGTCCATATTTGTAAATGCCCCAAGCATGGAAATCCTTGAAGAAAGAATTCGCAGGCGAAGCAATGTCTCCGAAGAATACATAAGAGAAAGGATGGAATATACGAAAGAATGGCTTAAGCATATTGATATATATGATTATAGAATTATTAATGAAGATGGTAAGCTAGACAAGACAATTAATGAAATTGCAATCATCATTAAAAAGCATAATGGCTAACTTAATTAAAAATATCCAAAATTTCGCATTTCAAAATAATCTTTGGAAAAAAGGAACAAAGATTGTTTTAGGTGTTTCTGGCGGGCCGGACAGCGTGTGCCTGCTGGATATTATGAATAAGCTTGCTCAAAAATGTGATTTTGAGTTGCACATTGCCCACGTAAACTACAATTTACGCGGAGCAGATTCAAAAAAAGACGAGCTTTTTGTCAGAAAACTTGGCGAGAAATATGATATTGAAGTTAGTGTTCTTTCATTAAAGAAAAATAAGCGCAGAGGCAATTTAGAAAATAATTTGCGGGAAATCCGCTATGATTATTTTGAACAAATCCGCAAAAGTCTTGGATTTAATATTATAGCTGTCGCGCACAATCAGGATGATCAAGCAGAAACAGTGCTCATGCGCGTAATCCGTGGCAGCGGGCTGAATGGTCTGAGCGCTATGAAAGCTAAATCGGGGAATATCATTAGGCCGATGCTTGGAGTTAGCAGGGCTGAGATCTTGGAATATCTCAAAAAAAATAAGCTTGGGTGCAGAATCGACAAATCAAATGCGGACACAAAATTTACAAGAAACGCTATTCGTCACAGACTATTCCCTTATTTGGAAAAAAATTTCAATCCTTCAATCAAAAAAACGCTCAGCCAGTGGTCCTTTTCAGTCGCAGATGATTATGTGTTTATAAACAAAGAAGCGGAAAGATTTACTAATAGTGTTTGTAAAAATAAACACGGGAAATTCAGCGCCGAAAAATTTGCGGAGCTACATGTAGCCATTCAGCGACAGGCTTTAAGAATTATTTTTCAGCGGCTAAAAAAAACAACAATAGACATTGAAAATCAGCAAATCGAAGAAATAATGAAGGTCGTTAAAAGCAGTAAAAATAAGAATCAAAAAGCATCAATCGGAGGCTTGAAGATATTGAAAAAGGGTGATAAGGTTGATATGTTCTGATTTTTGCAAAATTACAAATAAATAATCTAAATTTCACCACAAAACCATGGAAAAACTTTTGAAAAATATCGGCTTTATTGTGCTTTTTTTCTTGCTTGTTTCAACGATGATGATTCTTTATAGCGGACCGGCTCAAAAACCCGCCAGTGTTTCGTTAAGCGAATTGGTTTCCCAGATTAACGAGGGAAAAGTTAAAGATATCTCCATAAGTGGTAATGACTTAACTATAAATTTGAACGACAATACCAAAGAAGTTTCCATAAAAGAACCGCAGAGCGCGCTGACGGACTCTTTGAGCAATTACGATGTTGATAAAAGCAAGCTCCAGGCAGTTCAAATTAATATTGTCCAAGAATCGGGTTTTAGTTCATTCGCTAAAAACATACTTATTCCAGTGTTTCTCCCCTTCCTTATTATCGGCGCATTTATTTGGTTCATGCTTCGCCAAGCTCAGCGCGGAAATTCCCAGGCGTTATCTTTTGGTTTGAGCAAGGCCAGAATGACTGATCCAAAAGACAAAAATAAAAGAACGACTTTCGCTGATGTCGCCGGTGCGAAAGAAGCCAAGGAGGAACTGGGAGAAATTGTAGAATTTTTAAAACATCCTAAAAAATTTATTTCAATCGGAGCAAAAATTCCCAAGGGCGTATTGCTTTTGGGTTCTCCCGGGACAGGAAAAACTCTTATTGCAAAAGCCGTTGCGGGTGAAGCGGGTGTGCCATTTTTTAATATAAGCGGTTCAGAATTCGTAGAAATGTTTGTGGGCGTTGGAGCCAGCAGGGTGCGCGATCTTTTTAAGCAGGCGAAAAAAAGCGCGCCGGCAATCGTATTTATCGATGAAATTGACGCAGTCGGCAGACATCGTGGAGCCGGTCTCGGTGGCGGCCATGATGAGAGAGAACAAACATTAAATCAGATTCTTGTAGAAATGGACGGATTCGAAAGCAGTGTTAGTGTGATTGTTATCGCTGCTACAAATCGTCCGGATGTTTTGGATCCGGCACTTTTACGACCGGGACGTTTTGATCGCCGCGTGGTTATGGATTTACCTGATATAAATGAACGCGAAGAAATCCTTAAGATTCACATGAAAAATAAACCATTGGAAAAAAATATAAATATTCGGACAATCGCTGAAAGAACAGCGGGATTTTCCGGCGCAGATTTAGCCAATCTTGTTAATGAGGCCGCAATATTATCGGTAAGACGCGACAAAAAAAATATTACAGAAAGTGAACTCAAGGAATCAATAGAAAAGGTAATACTTGGTCCGGAAAGACGCAGCAAGGCTATTAATAAAAAAGAAAAAGAAATAATCGCCTATCACGAAGCCGGGCACGCCTTGATAGGAGCGACACTTCCCAATGCGGATCCTGTACAAAAAGTTTCCGTTATTGCGCGCGGGCAAGCTGGCGGATACACATTATCTGCGCCTACTGAAGATAAAACGCTTCATTCCACGGCTTATTTTATAGATGAATTGGCGACTCTTTTGGGCGGACATGTCAGTGAGCAAATGTTTATGGGAGATGTTACTACGGGAGCATCGAACGATCTTGAGCGAGCCACGCATATGGCGAGAGCGATGGTTACAAGATATGGCATGAGCAATCTTGGTCCGAGAACATTCGGCAAAAAAGAAGAGCTTGTATTTTTAGGCCGTGAAATCAGCGAGCAAAAAGATTATTCCGAACACACAGCCGAAGCTATAGATGCCGAAGTTTCTCATTTAATAAAAGATGCTTCAATTACGGCGGAGAAAATTCTTACCGAAAAGAAGAATATCTTAAAAGAACTTGTTGCTCAACTTTTAGAAAAGGAAACACTTGAAAAAGAAGAATTCAATAAAATTGTTGGAATAAAAACAGCGCAGAAAGACACAGAAGAAACAAAGGAAAGCACAAAATAGTAGATATTTTTTATGTCATTCTGAGCGGAATCGAATCCGATAGGATGAGATGAAGTCGAAGAATCTATAGCACAGCACTACTTGAGACACTATTGCACAGATCCTTCGACTCGCAGGATGACAGAATTTATCGTATGAAACCTATCCAATATTCTGAAATATTAAAACGGTCATTGCTCATGACATGGAAAAATAAATCCATGTGGTTTTTCGGACTGCTTATTTTTTTGGGAACCATTGCTTCGAATATAAATATAAATGCCAGTTCAATGTCAGAAAAAAGCGGACAATTTCAGGCAATAAAAATTTTTATTCAAAATCATCTGGCAGTTTCTATTTTAGCAGGCCTGATACTCATCGCATTTCTAATAACGTTTTTTCTTCTGAAGTTTATTGCGATTGCCGGCATAATAAAAATGGCGAATAACATTGCTGTATATAGGCAAAGCAAAATCAAACCCATTTTTTGCGAAGTAAAAAAATATCTGTGGCCACTGCTTCTGCTTGAAATCATGATTAACATCGCGCTATTTGCAACCATAATAATATTATTTATTCCCGTTGCATGCCTGTTTGCGCTTAAGGCAAATTTTTTTGCCGTAAGTTCATTCATAATTGCTTTTTTAATCGCGGTATCTTTGGCGATTATCGCGTACTATCTGAGAAGATATGCTTATTTTTATATAATTCTCGGGAATATGAAAATAAGGACAGCATTAGAAACGGCATACCACCTGTTGCGAAAAAACATCCGGGAAAGTCTGGTTATGGGCTGCGTAGCTGTTGCCTTGGGCATAGCAGCATTAGCAGTATTTTTTCTTTTAATAATTATAGCGGCCGTGATAATTTCTCCATTTGGTCTGATGGCCTATTTGATTTTTGCCAAAGCGGGCGCAATAGCCGTTTTGATAATCGGAGTTATTATTGAGGTTGTAATTTTGGTGTCATTATTTTCAGGTTATGCTTCTTTTTCTCAAGTTGTGTGGGTTTTGTTTTTTCAAGAAATTTCTTTGGAAAAGCAAGAAAAAAAAATTACTGTTGACGAAGCGGAAGCTGAAACAAAAATTCCGAATCCGGAAGTTGTATAGATTTTCAAAAATATATCGGTCGCTTAGCTCAGCTGGCTAGAGTATCACATTGACATTGTGGGGGTCAGTGGTTCAAGTCCACTAGCGACCACATAAATAAAAAAGAACGTCCCGCGGGTCGTTCTTTTTATTTTCGAATACAAATACCCAGAAGAATAATTTTTTATTGGCGTACCTTCTGCGTGCTGGATGTTACCTGGGCTCCGGCTCCGTTAACATTTATGCTACCATTTACTGCAGTATTTCCAATCTGACCGCTAGCGCTTACTGAACCCAAGTTTGTATTTATCTTAACCCCGGCAGCGGAGATGTTTACTCCTCCCAAATTACTATAGCCAACGCTAAACGGAAACTGATTATTCTGAGCTACAATCGCCGCTTTTCCCGCATCGTCTGAAATCCCATAATTAATTGCTCTTGACGCAATACTTATCGTGGCGCCCGTGGCAATTTGTGTCACTGCCGCTGATGTTCCCTGTTTTGCATCAGCATTCATAATAAGCTGTGTTCCTATTTGATCAACTTGCAAAAGAGCATTTTGCGCAAGAGCTGCCGGTTTGGTTATGCGCCCGCTAGACGCTTTTGTCGGCAGAAATCCATTCTGTTGTTCATTCTTAGCTATTTCCTGTGCTTTAGCAAACTCCTTGTCGTATTGCGCGCTGGCCACAAGGGTATAGCAAGCGACATTATTAGCGCATTGCATATAAGACATTATTCCCTGCATATTTCCTCCTGAAAATAATTGTTTGGGATTGGACACCCTTTCTTGGATATTAGTAACAAAAGTTGTTCCCGATATGGTTTGCTTAGCCTGAGACACGAGATATGAATCATAGTTGGGTCCTACTCCTTCATAATTTGAAGAAGAAAGCCGACCCTTGCTGGTAGTGTTATAGAAAGTAGTCATCTGGCTTAACGCGCGTTGCTGAGGGGAAATATATAAATATTTATTATAATCGCGTATTATCAAGCCATCTCCGTCTCCGATAAAAAAAGCCACAGCCTTTTGCACTGCCAATAAAGCAACAATTTTATATGCGGTTATCGCCTGAGCGGCAAGAAGCTCTGCGACATCGGCTGCTTTTTCAGCGGCCCATTCTGCCAGTGATGTTCCCCAATCTCCCAAATCTGAAACCCAATCTCCCAAATCGGAAACAAGTTCTGCGGGATTTATACCAACATCAAGAACGCCCCAAATAGCGTAAGCGGTGGGGACGAAAGACTTCACCGTGAATAGCATTGTGATACAAAGTATAAATGATAGTAGCTTGTTTCGCGTGTTCATTTTTTGTTTAATAGTTTTTGTGTAAAAATAAGAAAAATAGAAATTATCCCAAGTTTATTCTGAGCCGGTCAGGGTTTTTAAATAATTTTGAAAATCATTCTGAAAAAAATCACTAACCAATTTCACATAAGCGGTCGCTTTTGTAGAAAGTAGCATTTTCCCCATCGGATCATTCAGATCAAGCGAAGAATCCCGTAATGTTAAAATGCCCTTAGCGATACGCAAAAATTTTACATGCAAATCAACCAGGGTTTTGGGAACCTGAATATCGTTCACTTGGTTTAAAAATGCCTCCAATCTATTTCCGAGATCGGAAAAATACTCGGAGTCGCCGTTCGTGTCGGAAAGATCGGCTAAATGAGAGAGGAAGTCGTCCTGAAAAGCAGAAAGATCGTCAGACGTTGAAAGCTGTACCGGTGCATTACTTACAAGAAGGTATGCCATTTGTTTTAAATAGTTTGCAGCATCTTTGGCTTCCCTTTCTTTCCTGTCTGTATCACTAAGCGCCGAGTAGTCTTGCGGCAGTATTTTTATTTGTGAGCGATCCACATCGGGTAATGTATCCAATGTCACAGGATCCCCCATGTTTTTTGCCAGCTGTTCGTCTACAAAGGTGTTCACATCGGCTGTTGAAATTGACTGGCTACCTTTTGATGAAATAAACGAATTTAAATTTTGCGTAAATTCATCAGTAAGTGACGGCTCATTACTCCCGGAAGAACTAGTTGCGTTAGCTGTGCTTTTTCCCGTGTCAATTCTATCTCCCGGAGCGGCTTTTAGCGGATCATACCCGCTTTTAATTTCGACGCCATCAGAATATCCATCGCCATCAGTGTCGGCATTTTTAGGAGCAGTTCCGTATAATTTTTCTTCAGCATTTGTTAATCCATCACAATCGGAATCGCTTGATTTATCACAAACAGTTTTATCGCCAGCCGACTTGCTGTCAGCTTTCGCATATGTCAAATAATTAAAGCCTGCCAGAAAAAAACAGGCCGTAATCAAGAGAAAATATTTTATATGTTTTATTTTTATAAACATAGATTATTCTATGCGACAATTATACTACTATTTTTGAAAACAACAAAATTAATTTGCAAATCCGTCTCTGCTGGTTGACGGATTACAAAATAGATTTTGCATAAACATGCAAGAGGCTCTTCTCTCCAATATTAAACAATGCGAATAGTTATACGACGCACATTCCGACGTCGGCTAATTGTAGATGGAGGGTTGCATTGTAAATATAAGAATGAGAACGTTTGTATACTATAACACAAAATATATTGTAAGTCAAGCTACTGCTCCTTGCTAGTTCCAGCTATAAATCCAAACAAGAGCCACAACAAAATTTGTCCCTGTTGGATATCCCAAAAATAATGATCGAAAAGCATTATGAAAATAAAGGAAACAAGAATTGCTTTAAGATATACATTTCCCACCCGCGGCCCGCTGGTTGTTTCTACAAATGTTCCACGTGGAACATTTGTGCCGGGACGGAACAACTTGTACAGAAAAAAAAGAAATAGAAAAAATACTACTATTCCAAACTCGTTTAATATGAGCAAAAAAACGTTATGAACAGGCTGATATTGCCAGGGCTGTATGTTGGTAATATTTTCACTGTTTACATTTATGACAAACTGTCCAGAACCTACACCCAGTGCCAGAGTTTTTATATCCGTTTCTGTTCCACGCCCGCCTGCAATGCTTTGCATAGCAAAGCGGGCAGGTGAAACATTTAGATAGAACTCTCTTTCCTGCAAGCTTTTAAACAACAGAGAATGAACGTCGGGCTTTGCTATTGTTAGGATTAAAATGACGATCCCGATAACCAAGAAAAGCTTTCGTTTTAAATGTTCCACGTGGAACATTTTAAGGCACCCGGTAATTCTCCCAGGGTGGGTCTTAAAAGGCGGAATTTCGGGCAGGCGGAACATTAGTTTATTTCTCAATTCGCTAAAAATGTTCCACGTGGAACATTTATGTATATATAAATAAAAAAATCCTATAAATAAGCCCAAAATAGCAGACTTAGAAAAGGTCAATAAAAGTGCCAAGCCCTGCACTAAAATGATAACGCGAAAAGCGGTCATTTCATTTCGTTTAAAATGTTTCATCCTAGAAGCAAAAGAAATGTTCCATGTCCGCCTGCCACGAAATCTTTCCCAAATGTTCCACGTGGAACATTTTTTTGCTACAGAGCAGGCGTGGAACGTTTTAGAATAAGCAAGACTGGCTATTAAGGACAGAACTAAAAAACCACCCAACATATTTGGATGCGGGAATAAGCCATAAGCCCGGACATAAAGATGGCCATCTAAAATAATTTTTGCTACCCCGGTAAGTTGTGGTGAAATTATGCTTTCTTTAAGCCAAGATAGCCCGAGAGAATGCTGAATTAAAAATTGGATTATTCCGATAAGGGATTGAACCACGCTTACGGAAATTATTATCTGAAGGGATTTCTTTAAAAATGTTCCACGTGGAACATTTTTAAGGGTGTAGAAAAAAAGCAAGACAAGTCCTGCCAATTTTATTGATCTAAAGAATGCTATTTCTTGGTTGTTTGACCACAGAATTGATAGGGAAGAAAAAATGGCTATAAATAAGGGGAAAAACAGGACATAACTGTGGATAACTTGTTGGTAAGCCTTTTTCGCCCATAAAAATATCTCACGTCTGCTCTGTAAAATGTTCCACGTGGAACATTCGTACTGAGGTGAAATATTTTTTACAGATAAAATAGGGGTTGAACGTGGCAAGGAAGTGCTAGTTGACAAAAAATGATATTTATTGCATAATGATAAAAGCCAGACTGTTATCGTGAGCAATAAAAATATGTCGGAAAGATATAAATATATTCCCGTGTATTCATTAAAGCCACCGCCCAGGGGATAACAGAAAAGCACTTTTCTGATTGATAAGGTGCTTGTGAAAAGAAATGCATAAAAAAACCAAACATCCGGTTTTTTCATAAAAGAGTTGAAAAGTTTTCTAAACAGTTGCAGCATACCGTCATTATAGCGTATTTTTTGAAAAAAAACATTGACCCGTTTCCTGTAGTTGTTATGATAGAAACAGCCTCTAATAGAAGGGCCTATAGTAAAACGGTATTACGGATCCATGGCATGGATCAAGCTGGAGTCCGACTCTCCATAGGTCCACCAAATAAAACAAAATATGCGCTTGTAGCTCAATGGATAGAGCAAATCCGTCCTAAGGATGAGATGTAGGTCCGATTCCTACCGAGCGCACAATAAAGTTTTTATGCTTAGCAAAATTCCAAAACCCATCATTAATATTTTGAAAGAAATTGAAGAGGCCGGATTTGAGGCTTATATTGTCGGTGGGTCTGTACGTGATTTATTAATGAGCCGCAAGGTTAAGGACTGGGATTTAACAACTAATGCTAAGCCGGAAGAAATTCAAAAAATTTTTCCGGACAGTTTTTATGAGAACGATTTTGGAACGGTTGGCGTAAAAATAAAAGAAAAAGAAACAACTGTTGATGTCGTGGAAGTTACGACTTATCGTATCGAATCCAGATATTCAGACAAAAGGCATCCAGACAAAATAAAATTTGCCAAAACCATAGAGGAAGATTTAAGCCGCAGGGATTTTACCATAAATGCTTTGGCCGCAAGAATTAGAAAGAACGACCTTGAAACAATTGATCTTTTTGGCGGGCAAAAAGATCTTAAGGATAAAATTATACGTGCGGTTGGAAATACGGACGACAGATTTTCCGAAGACGCGCTTCGCATGATGCGCGCGGTTCGTTTTCATGCCGAACTCAATTTTTCCATCGAAGAAAAAACCTTCAAGGCAATCAAAAAAAATTCACAACTCATTAAGCAGGTTGCGCTGGAAAGAATTAAGGATGAATTGACTCGAATAATTATTTCAGATAATCCCGCGGAAGGAATTGATATGATGCAAAAAACAGGACTTCTCGTATACACAATGCCTGAACTTGAGAAAGGAGTGGGTGTACCGCAAAACCGTCATCATATACATACTATATATAAACACAGTATCTTGTCGCTTAAATATTGTCCGTCAAAAAAGATTGACGTAAGACTGGCAGCGCTTTTTCATGATATTGCAAAACCCCAGACAAAACGTGGCGAAGGATTGTACGCAACATTTTATAATCACGATCATGTCGGCGCGCGTATGACAGAAAAAATTCTTTCTCGGCTCAGATTTCCGAGAGAAGTTATTGAAAAAGTAAAAATACTTGTCGATAATCACATGTTTTATTATAACCCGGAGGAAGTGGGAGAAAGCAGCGTGCGAAAGCTTATCAAAAGGGTCGGACTGGAAAATATCAAAGATCTTATCGACCTTAGGATTGCTGACCGCCTGGGAAGTGGAACGCCAAAAGCAAAGCCATATAAGCTAAGGCATTTGGAGTACATGATTGACAAAGTTTCTCACGATGCGGTTTCAGTGAAGATGCTGGAAATAAATGGAAACGATCTGATAAAAGAATTGGGAATTGCCCCCGGACCAAAAATCGGCGCGATTCTCGAAGTTCTTTTGGCCGAAGTTATTGAAGATGCTGCGAAGAATAATCGCGAGCGACTGCTTGCACGCGCAAAAGAATTAGAAAAAAAAGAGCTTACCAAACTTCGCAGTATGGCAAAGGAAAAAATTGAAGAGAAAAAAGAAGAAGATGGCGAGGAAATAAAAGGGAAATACTGGGTGAAATAAGCCCAGTATTTGCCGTTTTTTGTTTCATATATTAAAAAAATGAAAATAAAAAGCATACTTTCTATAAGTATATTGATGTTGCTGGTAATTTTCGTACACGAAATTATCTTTTTAAAAATTGACAAAACGCGAGGGTTTGTAGAATATTCCGAGAGATATCTCGAATATTACCCAGTTATTAAAAAGGGCGTAGCTCTATATACCCAAGAAAGAGTGGCGCAACTTAGGCAGGATGAATATTTTTTCATCAACGAGATAGTGGCAAGAAAAAAAATTGGAAATCCTGACGTATCCTCTTTAAAAATAAAATACAACCAAGATGTTTTCAGAAGGCTTCTAAACAAAAGTAATTATATCCCCGGTATCCAAATTGAAAAGAAAAATATAGTAGACGCTATCGGAAAACCATTTGAAGGAAATTTTTATTCTATAAAAAATGTCGATAAGATTAATTATGACTATGAAAATTTCGGACTTTGGAACGATGTAATGCTCAAAGCAATATATTGCGATAAAACCGGTTTTGACAATGGAGATTTCTATATTTTGAAATTATTAAAAAACGGAAGTGGCGGATATCTTGATACGCATTATCTTTTTGGCCTTTTGTTTCTTAAAAAAAACAATTGCTACGCAGAAGCTGAACTCGATAAACAAATAGCTGCTGTTTCCGCGGATATAGCCATTGCAGAGGATAACGATAAAGCGTTCAGTGATTTATATGCCGAAAGAATAGTTTTTTTGTATTGGGCGGGTTATGGCAATCTAGTCAAAAAAGAGTGGGCGGATTCTATAAAAAATAATTTCAATAAAGAATATGGTTGGACAGAAAATAGCAGCCAGTCCTTCAATGGTCATGTGTCCGGACTTTCTTTGCTGGCCCTGATTTATTTCGCGGAAAACAAAAATCTTCAGCCGTTTTACGACAACTGATTAACAAATATTACAAAGTGATCATGACAACTATCAAATAAAGAAAAAACAAGTAGAAAAAATATATTTCTCTAAAAACCTTTCTGCGCGTAAGCAAATAAAATAAGATAGAAAAAAACACCGAAAAAACCAACAAATAATCGTTTTGTTTATAAAAAGAGAAAACAAGCAAAAATGACGCGACCAAAGCAGTCATTATTTTTTTTGCATTTTCTTGGCCAAAAAGGACGGGCAAGGTTCTTATGTTTTCTTTTTTATCGCCTTCTGTATCTTTAAAATCTTTTATATTTGTAAATATTGAAAATCCGATTAATATAAACCAAATATTTTCAGTCGGGAAGGCTAAAAATTTTTGATTTGCGGATACGAGAAAAAAACCAGCCATTGCAATCAGCAGGGCGTTAAGCGCAAGCGCTGGAGATGCAAAAAAGAACCAGCGCTTCAATCGCAACGGATCTTTAGAATAAAAATAATAAACAATTTGAAATAAAATAAGAAAAACAAATACAGGATAATTAAGAAGCGGAGCTCCGGTCAAAATTAAAATCAAAAGGATGAAGCCGATTATTTTGAATTGTGCTAGAGTTATCTCCCCCGTAATCAACGGCCTTTCTTTGTTGGATATTTTATCAATCGCGATATCTTCGATATCGTTAACAATAACCGCAAGCCACCAGCTTAAAGCTATTAATGCAAAGAATATTATAAAAGAAAAAATATCCGGCAGCGTTATGTTTGGGATAACGCCGTTGACGCCCTTGCTTATAAATATACCCAGCATTGCTATATAGAAATAATACAAAACTCTTTCCGGTCTTAGATTTTTAACCCAAGCATTCCAAATGGGACGATAGCTGAAATAGAATATAATTAACAATTCAATTATTATTGATACCCAAAGAAACCTAGCCGTAAAAATGGAAGATTGTTGCGCAAAAAATACATAGGGGTCGCTTGGGATAAGCCCAAAGGTATGTATGGAATTCAGCAGGCTTGTTTTAAAAAGTTTACTGAAAAAGAACACTTTATTAATAGACGGATCGGATATATAAAATGGCGCCATAATCAAGCTCGGGAAAGAAAGATTGAAAAAAATTACAATATAACTAGCTAGCGTCCCCAGCAAGGAACGGATTAATTTCTTTGTTGTATAAAAAATTAAAATAAAGGCGCTTATGCAAATAATCAAAATTTCTATTCGGATTCCTGTTGTTATTCCGCAATCATAAAAACGACCGAAAAAAGTTAAAAAATCTATCAACAACTTCCCGGGCTCTTGTATGATGTATGTCATACAATATCCACTCCCATGCGTTACGAGGAGATCTATTATTGGAGGAATGGAAACAATCGGTAAAAAAAATATCGAGATGCCCGTAGTTTTTTTAATAGGTAGTTTTGTAAAATACGATAAGACGATCAAAAGGAGTAAAAAAGTGGATGTATAGAATAATAAGTATTCAAAAAAAACAGAATAAGGCTGAGTGAAAAAACCCGCTGGTTCTGGATTCGAAAAATTTTCAACGAATGTTCTTACTAGTGTGAATCCGAAAATAGTTATCAAGACATCAAAGATGTTTATCTGGCGATCTTTTTCGAGAAAAGTTTTTATAAAAGTTGACATATGATTCCAATAGTTTATCTTGAATAGTATTGATGCTTCATTAACATTATGCAGTTAAAAGTTGAAAATATCAAGGAAAATCCGGTTTCTTTGCTCAGGCGGGCAGGGTATGTTTTTCAGCGCAAGGAAGGCGATAAAATGAGTTTCATAAGGCCGATGGCGCGAAGTGGCTATCCGCGATTTCATATGTATGCTCACATGGATGGCGGGACGCTTATGATTGATTTTCATTTAGATCAAAAGAAAGAGACATACGGACCGGCAACCAGGCATCATGGAGAATACAAAGATAGCAGAGCATTGCAATCCGAATGTCAAAGAATCAGACCATTTTTGCATTAGATTGCTGTTTTTTTAGATTGTCTGTATATTAAGTATCAAAAAACAAATTGCCCAGGTGGCGGAACCCCAGTCGCAAATTTATCTGCTGATAAATTGTAATGGGGCGGGTTGGTATACGTGTCCCGACCCGGGTCGGGATTTTCAGAAAGAATTTAGCAGAATACAAATTTAATAAATGCCGCGGTGGTGGAATTGGCATACACGCCAGTCTTAGGAACTGGTTTTCGCAAGAGATTGGGAGTTCGAGTCTCCCCCGCGGCACACGATTTAATCTTTCTGGAAATTGAGTATGAAAAAGATTACTATTACAAAACAGCAAGCTGGTAAACGCATTGATAAATTCCTTGCAGAGGAGTTTTTTTTGTATTCTCGCGGAGAGATAATAAAAAAAATTAAAGACGGAGAAGTTTTAATTAATATGAAAAACATCAAACCGGGTTATGTGCTTGGAGACGGTGACATAATTGAATTTAAAAATTTTTCAAAAGAAAAAAACAATAAGCTTATTGCGAATGATAAAATTCAGATTCAGATATTATTCCAAGATGAAAATATTATAGTAGTCAATAAACAGGCGGGAATCCAAGTTCATCCGAGTCATAATGAAAAAATAAATACTGTCGTAAATGTGCTCATAAATTATTTTCCGGAAATTATTAATGTGCATGACGATTCAGCCGGTGCGAACCTCCGTCCAGGCATCGTGCATCGCCTGGACAAAGACACGTCGGGCGTGATGATTATTGCCCGGAATACGAAATCATTTAAAGAATTGAAAAAATGTTTCGAGGAAAGACATATTGAAAAAAAATACATTGCAATTACGGAAGGAACTTTTGAGGAAGAGGAGGGTGTTATAGAAAAACCGCTTGCGCGTTCGGCGAGTTATCGCAAACAGGTGATTGCCAGAGGAAACACCAAAACTACAATAAGAGAGGCTCAAACTTTCTATAAAGTTTGTAAAAAATATGGCAAGTATACGCTGGTTGAAGTTTGTCCAAAGACGGGCAGAATGCATCAAATAAGAATTCATCTTGCGTCTATCGGGCATCCAGTTGTTGGAGATTCTATTTATGCGGGCAAGAAAACGGGCGAGGAACAGATAAAAGCAAAAAGGCAGCTTCTGCATGCGAAAGAATTAAAATTTACATTGTTTGGTAAAAAATATGCCTTTATCGCGCCAATCCCAGACGATTTCAGGGAGTTTTTGGCTGATATTGATCCCGCACTAAATTAGCACTGCGCCGAAGGCGCGAAATTAAGCAAAATATATTAAATTTAAATTTTTTCAAACATAATCCTATCTCTGTTAAAAGGAAAATTTATCTAAGGTGCTAAATTAGTGCGGGATTGACTAAAGGTTGCTTTTCCAGTACAATAAAAAAGCTTTTTAATTTATCTAACGAGTCTTCCTACGCCTGATGAGTCTGCTCAGTGGGATTATGGAATGTAAAAAAATGAACAATAAATTATTGGATTTTAATAAGGATCAAAAGGCATCAAAAATGCCTGTTTTTAGAGCCGGAGATGTAGTAAAAGTCTTTCGAAAAATCATCGAAGGGGGGAAGGAAAGAACGCAGGTCTTTGAAGGCATGGTCATCGCCGTAAAGGGAAATCAAAGCTCTTCCGCGATGATAACTGTACGCAAAGTATCAAATGGGGTTGGCGTGGAAATTATCGTACCTATTCAATCACCAAATATTGAAAAAATAGAAGTCGTAAAAAGAGCCAAAATCCGTCAAGGAAAACTATATTTTATTCGCGAAAGGAGCGCAAAATCGTTGAAAATGAAATATAAAGACCTTGCTGCTATTGCTAAGGTTGAAGAAAAAAAGGTTGTGGCAGAGCCTGTAGAAGAAATAAGCAAGGAAGAAGTTAAAGAAGAAAAAACGGCTGAAGCCAAAGCTTAATGTGATGCTTTCTTCGCCCCGATGGTGGAATTTGGTATACACACATGCTTGAGGTGCATGGCCTTTACCGGCGTGGGGGTTCAAGTCCCCCTTGGGGCACATAAAAACAAATTCAAAATTTAAAAATAAAAGGTCAAAATTATTGAATTCGCTTTGCTTGTGATATTTTATAAAAAATATCACGAAGTGACTCCATATTTTTCCATTTTGATTTTTCCATTTTGATTTTTTATTGGGTGATTAGCTCAGTTGGCTAGAGCACTTCTCTTACAAAGAAGGGGTCACTGGTTCGAGTCCAGTATCACCCACACAATATTTGTAACGCCGAAATAGCTCAGCGGTAGAGCGAAGGACTGAAAATCCTTGCGTCGGCAGTTCAACTCTGCCTTTCGGCACAAGAGCGTGAGACAAATAGATGCTGAAGTTGGGACCATAGCTCAGCGGTAGAGCAGGCGGCTCAAGTAGTTCATTTTAAATTGTGTTGTGGAGCGCATAACACAATATGAATGATTGCAATAGGGCTGTTTGAGAAGTAATTTTCAAGCGAATATCTGTCAAATTCGGGGAAATCTTAAGGATTTTTATCCATGATAATCCCGAGCCAAGCTCCAACGTAAATTTGGAGAAGGTGTAGAGACTAGACGGCAGACACCCCACTAATTCAAGAGATTACGGGTGAAGGGATAGTCCAGCTCACAAATTCGAAAGGAGTTGCGAAAGCAATAGTGAGAAGCATAACCGCTTGGTCATAGGTTCGAATCCTATTGGTCCCACATTTTCAGAATTTAAAATTATGAATTTCGAATTTCGAATGAATTTTTAATTTTGAAATTTTAAATTTAGATTTGTTTAGAAATTAGAAATTGAAGATTAGAAATTCCATGCGTAGCATGGATACTCGCGGGTATCGTATAGTGGCTATTATACGTCCTTGCCAAGGATGAGACGGCAGTTCGATTCTGCTTACCCGCTCAGATAAAAACAAGGCTTCCGCAAGCCTTGTTTTTGTTTACAACTATACTACAACTTTTTATTATAGTATACAACCAGTGTACAACTATTTAAATGGTTGACAACTTTTCCATTTGGGTATATACTATGTAATATGGATAGCTTGAGAAATATCATCTTAAATCTTGCCAAAAAAAACGATAGAATAAAAACTACTGACGTCTTAGAATCTTTGGAACAAAAACTTTCTAGAACGTATGTAAGTCGCGTTATTAATTCTCTTGTTAAAGAAGGCAAATTGGTAAAAGGTGGCTCCACCGCGGGTGCTTTTTATGTTTTGCCTGAGAATGAAAATTTAATTCAATCTGAAATAATTTATAAGAAAATTTTTACGAGGGATGGCTTAGAAGAACACAGAGTTTTGGATGAAATAAATCACACAAGAATATATCTGGATCTCAAAGATAATGTACGTTCCATATTTAATTATGCTTTTTCGGAGATGTTGAATAATGCTATTGAACACTCTGAATCAAAAAAAGTTAGCGTAAATGTATTTAAATCGAAAAAGGAACTGGTTTTTTTTGTTGATGATCAGGGGATTGGCGTGTTTAGAAACATTAAGACCAAAAAAAATCTTAACTCCGAGCTGGAGGCTATACAAGACCTTCTAAAAGGAAAGACAACTACTGCACCTCAACTTCATTCGGGGGAAGGAATATTTTTTACGTCAAAAGCTGCCAACCTATTTATTCTAGAAAGCTTCGGGCTTAAGCTTATTGTTGATAACGGAATAAAAGACATTTTTGTAAGTACAAAAAATAGAGAGAATAGAGGAACAAGAGTTATTTTTACAGTTTCTTTGGATTCTAATTTGCATCTAGCAGATCTTTTTAGAAAGTATCAAACCAACCAAGATACCATGGCCTTTGATAAAACGGAAGTTAAAATAAAGCTTTACACAATGGAAACTATCCATGTATCAAGATCTCAAGCAAGGCGAGTTTTGAGCGGTTTAAATAAATTCAAAACTATCGTGCTAGATTTTGACAAAGTTCCTATGATTGGACAAGGATTTGCGGATGAAATTTTTAGAGTATATAAAATTAAGCATCCGGAGGTTGGTATGAAAGCTATAAACACAAATGATGCAGTCAATTTTATGATTAAGAGGGTTGAAAAACCATAAATCCAGTTCTGACTAAGTAGCTCAATGCACAAAAACACCCAATTGCGGGTGTTTTTGACTAAGGACAAAATTAATATGGTATAATGGAAATATAAAATTTAATAAAAAATAATATGCAAAAATCAAAACAGATTTTGATTGTGGTTGGCGTAGTATTGCTAGCTGCAATTGTTGTCGGAGGATGGTATTTTTATGGAAATAAAAAAGGAACTATCATAGGAGAGGATGGCAGCAAGATTAAATACACGACAGATGGAAAAACAACAACCGCTAAAAGTGAAAATGGAACTTTTGCAACCGGAGAAAATGTTAAAATTCCAAGCGATTTTCCAAAAAATCTACCCGTATATTCCGGCATCAAATTAGAAATGGCTTGGAGTGGCAGCATGAATGAAAATGATTCTGAAAGCGAAAATATCAAAGCAGGTTATGCCGGAACAATCGCGAAGCCTTGCAAGGAAGTTTTTGAATGGTACAAAACAGAACTTCCAAAAGCCGGGTGGAAAATTGATGTTAGCCTGAAGGAAGGTATGACACTAAGTGATGATAAGGAGATCTGTAGCTTTACAATAGATGGAAGTGAAAATAGTTGCGATGTTACGCTAACAACTATGGACAAGACTGAAATGACAGGAGGCGCAGCTGAATATTCTAATATGATCAAGGAAGCTGAGGATATGAAAGAATTACAAAAACAGATGGATGCAGGGGAAATAAAATAATAAAATTACTGATTTTTTTACTAAAGCAAAACAGCGTCAAGTGTTGACGCTGTTTTTTAAAATTTCAGCTTAATTAATTTTTCGGAGTGTGAATAAGTTCAAATTTCGTATCCTCTTTTTTTATGGTGCTTCCTCCCAGAGGGGAAGTAGAATTTTTTGTGCGCTGATAACTTTTTCTAGCAAAAATCCCATTTTTATTTATAATTTCCCAATTTGGCAGGAGATAAAGAAATTCTTTGTTTGTCATTTTTTGTTCCTCATCTTCGTGAAAATTTGAAAATTCCAAATCCCATTGCGGGCCGATTACATTGCCGGTAAACTTAAATTCAGATTCTCCAATGCGATAGGAACAGTCATGCTCGATGTTGCCTGGATCGCCAATGCCAAAAATCAAAGAGATACCGGGTTGATCTCCGGCAACTTTTAATTCAGTATCGTGGATACTCACAGGAAAGATAACTTCTCTATTTGCCGTGCAGCCGTGTTCAAATTTACTTCCAACCATTTCGCGGTAATAATCGACTTTGACCGTTCCTGTACCAGTAACGGAAAATCCCTTATCTATTGTCAGAGGAATTGTTCCGGAATATTTTCCAATATTAATAAATTCTCCCGTGCTATCTTCAAAAGCGGAAGATATTTTGAGTTCAAAACTCGCACATTTGCGAGCCATTTTTTCAATTTCATTTGAATCGAGCCCTTGTCTGCCATTAATTCCTGCTGTTTCAGTAAAAGCGAATAGATGAAGTATGACTGAAGTTTGCATCACATCTTTATTATTAAAGCATTTCTGGCTGGATTTTTCTGCTCCATTTTTAATAGCGATTGCCAAAGAATCCAGGGAGTTTTCAATTTCTTCCGAAAATTTATCTTCCAATCCGAAAAATTGCACCACTCCCAACCAGTTTAAGAATTCGTATCCTGCCTGATCAACAAGTGTTTCATTGTTTCTTGCTTCTGCTAGTTGTGTTTTTACTCCTGTTTTATACCAAGCTCTCAAAAGGTTTGTAATTTTTTCAATTTCAGAAGTGTTGAATTCTCCGATGCGGGCAGATGCGCCTCTGGCAATCCTATCAATAGACTGCTTGGCCTGTTTGGATATTTCAGACGGCGCGGTGTCCGGTTCATATCCGCCGAGATTTATTAAACCATACCCGGAAAACCCGCTTAACTTGAAGATAGCGGTGTCATCTTTTATCGTTATCGGATATAAATAGAAATCTTTTCCTCCGGCACCAAAAGAAAATCCCGCCAAATCTTTCGTATCTGTTCCTTTCGGTATCTTAATTTTCAATTCTCCGGCATTGGCGAGTTTTGTTCCATCGGGAGTCAGTTCAACTCCACTGATAAACTTCCACTGGGGATAGGGTCCTTCCAATTTATTGATGCGCCGCATGCTTATTGTTTCTGATTCAAAGAAAGATTTTTCCGGGAAAGCCAGGACGATTTTTTCATTGTTTATGTCACTGATTTCCAGCTCGCCACCTTTTGCAGTAATAATTATTGAAATTCCCTCGCTTTCTATTTCAGCACTTATGCTTAAAGTTTTGGGATTTTTTATAAAAATATTGTCGCTGATATAATATTTCCAAAAAACAAAAATACTTCCAGCCAAAATTAGGGCTAAAGCAACAAGCGCTGTCAAAAAAAATTTCTTGTTCATATTTTCTTGTTTATTTTATTTATTATCACTTTTTCAAAAAACTAGATATTAGCAATTCAAAAAAGTAATTTCGAATCAAGTTTAGCACTTATTCAGTTAATCGTGAATTATTTTTTTATAAACCCAGCTCTAATCGTATTAACTAGGTAGCTCAAGGATCAAAAAACACCCATTTCTGGGTGTTTTTTGGCGAGCTGAAGCTTCTGAAAGTATTTTTTAATTAAATCGCTTGTTTGAGCCTCGGGAGCCAAGTTGGCATTAATTCACGGGAGTGGCGAGGCTTATTTAAAGCAAAGTTAGCTATTGGGCGTTGACTGTTGAAAATAGATATGCTATCATAGGCAGTCAACAATGAAAAACAATAGAAATCCCTGAAGTAAGGGATTTTTGGTTTAGAGGGATGTTGACCCGTTTAATTGCAAATATATCTGTGCAATGCAACAGCGGTTAATAACTTAAAATATATTACATGCGTATAATCAGGCTTGCTATAGCCTTGCTGATTGCCTTTGCGGTTATTTTTCCGCAAATGGCATCTGCAAGTGAAACAGCGGTTACTGATACAAACATAGAAACAAACTCTTTAAAAAATTTAAACTTTCTTTTTCCGGCGGTTGCCATGGCAGCAGAAACGCCAGCTCCTCTGGATAAAATAATGAACACCTCTCCTCAGGATGAAGATAAAAAATCCGAAGATAATGCTAGAAATGAAACAATATTCGCGAAATGGAAAAATAAACAAGCTGACAAGTGGAAAAATCTTCCCGAGGAGCAGTTTGTAATCAATGCTTCGGCCTATACCGCTTCTGCTGATGAATGCGGAAACAGTAAGGGGATTACAGCTTCCGGACTTAAGGTCAAAGAAAACAGAACAATTGCTTGTCCGCAGAGGTTTCCATTCGGACTGAAAATAAAGATAGAAGGAATGGGAACATTCATATGCGAAGATCGTGGGGGAGCGATTAAAGGCAACAAAATTGATATCTATATGCTTACGAAAAAAGAAGCAAAAGCGTTTGGACGAAGAAATCTTGTGGCTCAAGTAGTCGAAGGATAAAATAAATGATTGAAATAGCAAAACATCCCGCCCAGGTGGGATGTTTTGTGTTTTTAAATCAATTGACCCAGCTTATTATTTTTGTTAGTCTAAATAAAGTTTAGAACTATTGGTCCGGTGGCCGAGCGGTTAGGCAGAGGTCTGCAAAACCTCGTACAGCAGTTCAAGTCTGCTCCGGACCTCAGATTGTCTTTTATCAAAAATAGTGGTATACTTGCAGGTAAGTATATTTTATTGCGTGTACCATTATGAACAAAAATAGAAGTTGGAGCGAAAAAGATCTTAGGGGCGCGGTTAAAAAATCGAAGAGCGTTAGGCAAGTGCTTAGATGTTTAAATTTGAAAATGGCAGGAGGCAACTATACTCAAATTAACAAATATATTAAAGCATACAAGATTGACGCGACTCATTTTACCGGGATGGCATGGAACAGGGGCATGAGAGGAATTGGTAAACCGCGAATTGGTTTGAAAGATATTTTAAAGAAGAATAATTATTTTCAAAGTTACAAATTAAAAAAGAGATTATTTGCGGCAGGCATAAAACCTCAGCATTGTGAAGAATGTGGATGGGATAAGAAATCTGTTGATGGAAGGCTCCCGCTGGAGCTTGATCATATAAATGGAGATAGCATGGATAATAGAATTGAAAATTTAAGAGTATTGTGTCCAAACTGTCATAGTTTAAAGCCTACACATAGAGGAAGAAATAGAAAAAAATAAATATGGGCGGATGATGAAATTGGTATACATTCGACACTTAAAATGTCGCGCCGTTTACGGCTTGAGGGTTCGAGTCCCTCTCCGCCCACAATAGAATAAAAAAGGAGGGCTATCATGGCAAATCAGAATGTTAAACATGAAGAAACGGGGAGTTGTATAGGATGTGTATTTTTTGTACCACTTTTTGGCGATTGGCACCTTGGCGATTGCATAGCTCAAGGAAGAACGTTTGATGGCGTGTTTATTATCGACAGGATAGCAAACGCCAGAGCAAGTTGGGGACATTGTGGTCCCGGAAGGAGAAATTATGTTCCTAAAAAAGCCGCATAGCGGCGATATTGACCCAAAGAGAAATCGGCGGGTCTTTATTTATTTTTCGTTAGCTTCTTTTTCAATAAGCCCAAGAATTTTGGGAATTTTTTTGAAATCTTTGATAAGTGTTTCCCGCATACTGCCGTTGTATAACGCGGCGGCGGGGTGATAGAGCGCGAAAAAAACCCTACTGCCTATGACAGGAAAGTCTCTGCGAAAGGCCTTGCCATGCACTTCGGAAATTTTCATAAGCGGGAAAAATCTGCCGAGAGAATGGCGTCCCAGGGTTACGATTAATTTTGGATCAATAATTTCAATTTGTTTTTCAAGCCATGCCCAGCAAGTTTCAACTTCTTCAGGGAGCGGGTCACGATTTTCCGGGGGACGGCATTTTACAACATTTGCAATATATATGTTCTCTCTTTTTAGATTTATTGTGGCTAGCATTTCATCTAAAAATTTTCCGGCTGATCCGACAAAAGGAACTCCTATTTCATCTTCTTTTTTCCCGGGCGCTTCGCCGATGAGCATAATTTCAGCCTCGGGATTTCCATCTCCCGGGACAACCCTTGAACAACCGCTGCGAAGAGCGCAGTTATTGCAGCAACTCATTAAAGCGTTGAGCTGGTTTAATTTTTCAGATTTATTCATATAATTTTAATAATCAAAATATAAAACGTAAGATACAAGACACGAGATACGAATTACAAACAATATCCAATAATCAAATTTCAATAAGCGAGCTGTTTATTATTTTGTAAGTTGCAAACTTGTGATTTATTTGGTTATTGTTTCTTGCATCTTGGTTATTGCGATAATTTATTTACATGTATCAGCTCAAATAAATTATCGCTGGTGTTCCAAACAGCAAATGTTGGTGGATAAATTTGATTACCAACATTGCCGGGATTCAATAGCATACAATTATTTATTTTTTCCTGCCAAGGCTTGTGTGTATGGCCATGAAAAACAAAATCATATTTTCCAGTCTCACAAAGCTCGCGAGCTTTTTTGGGAAAATGCACAAAAGCAATTTTAATTTTATTGGGAGTCGAACTCCCTATAGGGAGTTCGACTCCCTGGAGTACATCGATTTCAGCTTCGCCGAAATCTTTAAATATTTTTGTATTTTTGTATGCATATGTCATTCCGAGCGAAGTCGAGGAATCTGTTTTTTCAAACGGATAATTTTTTAAGAAATCATTATCCATATTGCCGAAAGTGTAGAAAATTTCTCCAGTAAAATTATCATTCAGATAATCTAAGGTTTCAATTGATGCCAAATCCCCGCAGCAGATTATTTTTTCAATCTCATTTTCACGGCAATAACTCAGCACTTTCGTGAGGTTAGGGATATTATTATGAATGTCGGAAATAATCGCGATTTTCATAGTTATTACAAATTAACAAAACTTTTAAAATTAAACAAGCTCCTTATTTTATTGAATTCCACATTAGTTCAAAAGCCATTCTTTGCATCTGACTTATTTCCTTGCTTTCGATAACCACGCCCATAAAATTTTCTTTATATGATATCATCGCCACCTTATTGCCATAAATTTCTATATCACCATCGAATTTGAATTTATCATTTTCTACTATTTTTATTTCCCGCAATTCTTTTTCTGCATCTCTTTTCCATTGCTCCATGACATCAGATTTTGTAGCTATTATTTTGATTCTAATTTTCTTTTTCAATCTGTTTTCTATGTATTCTTTGGAAATATCTTTTGGCATTAAGTTTTGATAATTCGTGATTCCGGTAAAACTTAAAAGAGTGTCTCCGTCTGACAAACTATCCAGAGTGTCTTTATATAATTCTTTTGCTCCTCCAAATCCTTCATAAAAAATTATTTTTGGTTTGAATGGAATAACATTTTGTAAAGATCTTATTTCCGGAAGAGCCCTATTTATTAATCTAAGTTTTTCTTCTAACTGAGTCTTGAGTAAATCTGGGTTTTCAACAAAGAAAACGCTTTTTTTGTTTTTGATTGTCTTTTTCACAAAGCCCGCAGAAACTAATTCGGGTAAGATATTATAAACAGTGGTTCTTTTAATGCCAATTTCTTTGGCAATATCAATAACTGAAGCATCTCCCAGCTCCAGAATAGCCAAGTATATCTTAGCTTTTTTCTTGGAAAACCCGATTTCTTCCAATATTTTTTCCTGATTTTGCATGCATTTTTATGGTTATGTCTGCTATTTCAGACAACATATATAATATAGCATATTGGTCAAAAAAGTCAATATTTAAAGCAAATTATATAAGTAGTCAGAATCATTTTAAGATACTTTGCAAAAATTTAAGACACTATCTTTTGTTTATGATAATGTATGCGGGTAGTACATTAACAATAAAAAGGGGGATGTTATGAAAATTATAGGTAACGACTACGTATATCCAGAAATTAGGAAATTCTTCAAAAAATATCCATTTTTGAAGAAATATTGTCGAGAAGAAGAAATATATGGCGCAAATGCATTTATTGTTAAGCGCCCATACTTTTTCAAGAATGGCGATCTTTATTGTGACATATTGCTGGATAAGGAAGGTAATTTTTTAACAAAAATTTGTTGTCTCAAGAAGCCTATTCCCTACAAAGGCAATTCGAAATTGTGCAAGTGGCTATCAAATTTTCCGCTTTTCAAAAAATATGAATACTTCCCGGATAATTTGAATGGCGCATTGGCTTATTTGGGAGAGAAATCCAGATTAGCATATATGGTGCTGCATATTTATGAAGGAAGTCTGGAGCTTTATTTTGCTCCTGATGAGATGAGCTTTAAGGAATGGGGAAAGAAGTTACTGTTGGAGTCCGAGAGAGGTTAAAAGCAAAAGGAGGAAAATATGGATCAGAAATTTAAATCTTTTGTTATTAGAGGAGAAGATACAGAAATTGCGGAAAAGATTGATGCGATATTAAACAAAATGGCAAATTCTCGAGAATACAGTGTTCAACATTGGACAATTGCGCCTTGTATCACTGGCAGTTCGTGCGGAGGATTTGGAAATACCTGGTGCAGCATGATTTTAACTATCTGTTGCAATAAAACGAAAGATTAAAACGAAGGCGGTTGAAGAGTATTTCGACCGCCTTTTCTTATATAAAAGTTTTTATTTTAGTCCCGAAATTTTTTGAGAAGCTCAATATCCTTCTTGACTTTTTCGTGTTCTGTTTCCAAAATCATATCGATATTTTTTTCTTTAGCAAAAGCCACAATATTTTTAAAAGCCTCAAGACCGATTTTTCCTTGGCCGATGTGTTCATGGCGATCTTTATGCGAAGCCAATTCTGTCATTGAATCATTAACATGAATAAGTTTTATTTTTTCAATACCGATTTCGCTGCCTATTTTTTTAATTGTGTTTTCAAAATCACGCCAGTCATAGCCGGACGCAAAGGAATGTTGCGTGTCCATGCAAATGCCTACCAATGAAGTGTGGTTTACCTTTTTTATAATTTCCGCAATTTGCGAAAAAGTCGCGCCGATTATTTTCCCAGCACCTGCGCTATTTTCAATAAGCAATTCCGCGCTGCCGGAATATCCATCTAAAGTTTTTTTTAGCATTTCAACAACTTTTTCCGTGGCATCTTTTTCGGAAAGTTCTCCCGCACTGCCGAGGTGCGTCATTACATATTTTGCGCCAAGCAGGCTTGCGCGCTCAAGCTCATCGCGCACAACGCTCACGCTGCCATAACGAATCCGATTATTTACGGATGCGAAATTGATATAATAAGGAGTATGAACTACAACAGTTCGTAGTTCATAGTTCGTAGTTCGTAGTCTAAATTCCTTAATTAAATCCGGGATTAGTTCGGGGGCCTTGCCTCCTTGGGGAGAACGGGTAAAAATCTGCATCGCTTCACAACCCAGCTCAGACGCTCTTTCTGGAGCGTTTTGTATTCCGCCGGCAATACTTACGTGTGCGCCTATGTTCATATGATTAAGTACATTTTAACATAAAATAATCTTCTGCGCTTTAGTCAAAATAGTGCAAAATTAAAAAATCAAAATGGAAAATGACAATGTAAAATACAAAAATTTTAAGATTTAAATGTATTTTAAATTTCTGAATTGCAATTTTTAATTTTAAATTATTTCCCAGCCGTTTTCAGTTTCTTGAATTTTTCCCTTGATTTCAAATCCGGATGCAAGCTTGTGGCCGCCGCCTCCGAAAAGATGGGCAATTTCGGAAACGTTAACGCCCTTGTACTCTTCACTTCTGAGACTGCCTTTAATAATTCCACCTTCACGCTCAGAGAGAACTAAAGAAAATTTTGTTCCGGGAACAGTATTTAAGATTGAAGCGACTTGTCCCATATCTTCAGTTGTTGCATTACATTCCCCAATGTCTTGTTGCGTTAAAACTGTTGTTATAAGTCCGCTCGACGGATTTATTTTGGCTTTTTCGAAAGCGCGCCCCCACAATTTTAAAGTTGACAATCTTTTATTGGCAAAAGTTGCTTTAATAATTTTTGAAACAGATGCTCCTTTTTTGAGCAAATCAGATGAAATTTCCATTACTCGGCCAGTCGTATTCGAGTGCTGGAAATTTCCGGTATCCGACAAAATTCCTATCATGAGATAAGTGGCGATATTTTTAGAAATGTGCACATTTTGAGAAATAAAATATTCATACAATATTTCACAAACAGAAGAGCTTTCCGAATCTAAAATAACAACATCCGCAGTTAGATTAATATCCGGATGGTGGTCGATTATGACAGTAACAGCATTTTCAGCAAGCGCCGGTAAAGAAGTTTGAAATCCTCGTTCAACACTATCGCAACCGATGGCGGTATCATAAGAACCGAGATCCAGATTTCCGGGGAATTCGAATACTTGATTGGTTAAAACCTCGAGAAATAATGGCGGTGGATTAAGACACGCAATGTCCGCAATCTTTCCCAGGGGCACAAGGTATTCTTTTAAGGCGAGAACTGCTCCTGCCGTATCCCCGTCCGGGTCGGAATGCGCAAAAAGTAAAATTCTTTTAGAATTTTTTATTATATAAGAAAGCGTATTAAATTCTGTCGTGAAGTTTTTCATTGTGCTAACGAATTACGAATCAATTACAGATTTACAAATATACGAATGTTGGAATAAATTTATTTTAGTGTAGAGTATTATCTTGTGGAGCCCGGAATCTCTCTGTTAACTGGCGGATTCGTAGGAATGGCATGAAAAGACAAATAAAATTCCTAAACGTTGAGGGTTTAAGAATCTTGTAAAAATAACTTTTTGTTTTTTGATTAAAGATTGATTAATATTTTTTCAATCTTATCAGCCTCTTCTTCGGTCGAATCCAATTTAAATTCTAAACGAGGAAGCGGCCGCATGCTTAATTTTTTGTTCAACGATCCCTGAATCGAATACAGCTCCTTGGAAAGAGTTTTTATTGCGTAATCGGATTCATTATACGGGAAAACACTTATGAACACCTGAGTATATCGAAGATCCGAAGTCGTGTCAACTTTAGACACAGTCAAAAAAAGCCCAGGCTTTAAGCTAAGCTCTTTCAAAAATATTTCTCCCAGATGGCGCTTAATCAGTTTGTTTAATTTTACAGTTCTTTCGGACACAGACTAGTTGTTAACTTCATTAGCTTCATTAGCTTCATTAGTCTGGGATTTTAATCCTAAGAAGCTAACGAAGCTGAAAGCTAAAGAAGCTAGTTTATAAAGTTCTTTTTTTCTCTTCTTCCAAATATGCTACGAGCGTATCGCCTTCTTTGATTTTTACGCTTCCTTCGAAAACAATACCACACTCATTTCCTTTTCCAACCTCGGTTGTAATATTTTTATTTTGCTGAAGACCTTCAATTTTTCCCTTTCCGATAATTTCCTTATCTCTTTTAACTTCAATCGAAGCTCCCTTGATTATTTTCCCGTCATTAACTCTTCCTCCGACAATCATATCGTGTTTGCCTGTTTTAAAAATAGCCAACACATTTACCATGCCCAAATCGGTGCGGACAATTTCAGGCGGAAGCATCTCGATAACCATTTTCTTCACTTCTTCAACGAGTTCATAAATAACCTTGAATGTTTTTATTTTTACATCATTTGTTTCAGCTAGGCGTTTTGCGACTGGTGTTATTTCCACATTAAAACCAAAAACGACGGCTTGTGATGGGGCTCCCATTTTTATATCAGATTCAGTTATGTTTCCGACGCTTGTTTCAATAAGATTTATAATTACCTCATCGGTCTTTATTGTCGAAATAATTTGTTCGATTGCCTCCAAAGAGCCTTGCACGTCGGACTTTATGATTATGTTTAATTTTTGAACCCCGTCTTCTTCCATAACACGCGTCATTTTTTGTGAGACAGTTTTTTCTTTTTGTCCGGTCATGCCCTCTAAAAATTCTTTTGATTTGATGCGGGCAAGCGATTTTCCATCAACAACCTGGAGCACATCATTTGTATTGGGGGTGCTATTGAGACCCATAATTGTTACAGGCGTTGATGGCGGCGCGCTCGTAAGATTTCTGCCGGTAAAATCTTCCATTTTGCGTATGCGCCCGTAAGTTGTCCCGGCAGTAACATCTTGGCCGACTTTTAAAGTTCCCGTTTTGATCAAAATAGTGGCAACCGGACCTTTTTTCGGATCAAGATTTGATTCAAGAACTATAGCAAGACCATCTCGCCTGTCATCTGATTTAAAGTCCTCAACTTCAGCCACAAGCAAGATAGACTCAAGCAGTTCGTCAATGCCAATGTTTTGTTTTGCGCTTACATTTACACTCATAATCTCTCCACCCCACTGTTCAATAAGAATTCCATTATCTGCCAATTCTTGTTTTACGCGCTGCGGGTTTGCTTCCGGCTTATCTATTTTATTTATAGCAACAACTGTCGGTATTTTTTTATCTTTAAGATATTCTATAACTTCTTTGGTCTGCGGTCTTACGCCATCATCTGCGGCAACAACCAAAACTGCAATGTCTGCGATGCTTACTCCTCTTTCGCGCATTCCAGAAAAGGCTTCATGTCCGGGAGTATCGACAAAAGTAATAACTCGCCCTTTCTTTTTGACCTGATAAGCGCTGATGTGCTGGGTAATTCCGCCAGCTTCTTTCGCTGCTACGCTGGCTTTGCGGATAGTGTCGAGCAAAGTAGTCTTTCCGTGATCTACATGACCGAGAATTGTAACTACAGGAGGACGCGGCCTGAGATTTTTTCCGGACTCTTTTTCTTTTTTACAAATTTCAATCAATTTTTCAACAGTTATAGTTTTGCTGTCCGATACTTCTAAGTCAACTTCAGTTTCGAATCCGAGATCTTGAGCGATTATAGTTGCGGTATCAAAATCAATTTCTTCGTTTATTGTCGCAAGTATCTTATTTTTCAGAAGCTCCATGATTATTTGGGAAACGGGCAGATTCAAGAGTTCACTGAATTTTTTTACAGTAACACTCATTGGAATTTTTATGATTTTTTTTTCTGTATCGGGCATGATTGGTTTGTAAGCGGTTATAAATTATCTTTATCTAAATCTAAGATATAAAATCTAGATTTTCGTGGGTTTGTCTGTGATTGCTATTTTTATAGCCTGCTTTTCTTCTTCGGTAAGCGTGTATTTTTCCGATTCACCTTTTATGACTGGCTTGGAATATATTCTGGTTCCCTCTCTAGTATGGAGAGAAGATACAACAAGTCCGGAGTTTTTTCCATCAAGTAGCGCTAAAGCAAAACTTTGATCGCCGCCGATGTCCTTAAAAGGATTAAAGCGGATAATTCCTACTTTGTGAACGCTTTTTTGCGCTAAAGCGTGTATTCTGTTCGAAATTTCAAATAATTCCTGAATTTCTTTGTCGAGTTGAGAAATTTCCTTTGTTTGCGCCAATAAAATCGATTCGAGATCCTGTGCCTGTTTTCCCGCGAAAAGTGTTTTAAGATTTTTTTTGGTTTTTCTTAACAGTACCAACGCCACTATGGCAAATATAAGGCTTATTAAAGCCAAAAAAGCTCCGGAAATTGAAATTATAAGCAAAATTTGAGACGATAATGTCATAAAATATTTAACAATGGATACATGGCGTATTTTAGCATCTGTTTTACTGTATGTAAACCCCGACGCTAACTTTGCACAAGCGTAAAGCGATGATTGGCAAGCCGGCGCGAAGCTGGTGTTAGGATGAAGGAAAATAATAAAAAGGGGACAGTTAGATCAACCATCCCCTTCACGTATGTTTTTATAACGCCAAGGGGGGCTAGCCCTCGGGAATACGCGTCATAATGATAATAATGCGTATTCTAGGCAAGGGTGCGGAAATCCCTCTTGCCCTAGATCATGACCACCTCCTTTCATCGCTTGATATATTGGAGATTGAGATCAGCTTTTGCATGGCGGCCTCCCTAATAAAAAGAAACTATTGCTTTCCAATGAAACAGATTCGCATATACTAATGAACACGCGCATATTATTTCTGTTTCGCAGCTTCCCCTTAAAGTGGGGATGGTGTCGATCATAGTACCCTTTAGCGCTGATGAGAACACCTCCTCTCTAATCTAAAGTATTTTGTGGAACAACTTTTATTTAAATCTACACGCCTAAATAATTTTTGTCAAAAAATGTATAGAAATTAGCCTGGGATCGTTGGCTTGACAAAAATCTAAAAAAATGCTACATTATTACGTTCACTAATGAGCAAATTTGTTTTTTAACAAGGGAATAAATAATCATATAGTGATAAAAAAATTCGAAACCGGAGGGTGCGTAAAATGATACAAAAAATAAAAAGAAAGTTAAGCATATTTATTTTAGTGCTGATTGCAGCAACCGGCATTACGTTCTACCTATTTAATCTCTGGCCATTCACGCTCATCTTCTTTATCGTAGGGGGCATTGCTACTTTAGCGATAAACTTCGCGACTGGATACACGGTGAATTATTTTCTGGTAATTCTTGCTGAGTTTGTGATATTGGTGATAATAATGGCCGTTGCCCCATGCTTTATGGGCGGAAAACATGCTTAAATTTGAAAGGAGCAAAGCTCGCAAAGAAGACGTTGACTTAACTGTTAACGCCTTTTTTCCTTATTTAAGTAAAAATGTGAATGCATAAACACCGCTATCTTTCGCGACCTGCTTGCGGACAGTGTTCGCGTGTCGTTGCTAAAGCTATGGCGACGTGCGACCGCAGCCCGCTTCGGCGAAATAAGGCGGAAGAGGTGAGATTTTCACCCCGCACCAAAATATAAATTGCGGAAAGTGGAGGATTCGAACCTCCGGAAGAATTTCTTCTTCATCGCATTTCGAGTGCGACCCATTCGACCACTCTGGCAACTTTCCTTGTTTTGATTTTTGGTGCGGGGCGCGCTCACGAGAACATTTCTGCTCCGCAGCTTTTCGAGAGCTGTGCCTTCAACCAACTCAGCCACTCTTCCGTAGCACATGACCATTTTGTCATTTTTTGTTTTTGTTGTAAACTATAGACATACGAAAACCAATATTACAAATATTATGGAGGAAAATAAAAACGAGATTGGAAAATTTCTTGACCCCAATGCAATCATAGAGCAATTGGATATTCAAGATGGCAGTGCGGCAGCAGATTTCGGATGCGGTCCTGGATATTTTTCGATACCATTCGCAAAAGCTGTGGGAGAAAATGGAAAAATGTATGTGCTAGATGTTCTTCCGCAAGTTTTGGAAACAGTTGCCAGTAAAGCAAAAAATTCCGGAATCATGAATATCGTTACCAGTCGCGTTAATTTAGAAAAGGAAAATGGATCAAAAATGGAAACAGACTCGATTGACTGGGTTATTTTGAAGGACATCTTGTTTCAAAATCAAAAAAAAGAGGTGATTATCAATGAAGCGCGCAGAATACTTAAAGTCGGCGGGAAAGCAATTGTGGTCGAGTGGGATCAAGGCGCTGCAGCTGTCGGACCCGAACCAGGAATCAGAATTCCCAAAGATGAATTAAAGAAGATGTTTATCGGTCATGAATTTTCCATAGAAAAAGATATTGATGCCGGAGATTTTCATTATGCATTTGTCGCAGTGAAAAAATAAAAGCTAACGAATTACGAATCAGTTACGAATTTACAAATATACAAATTAAATTCTTTCAGAATTTTGTACATTCGTAAATTTGTAAAAAATTTGTAATTCGTTCGAATCTGGATATGAAACTAATAAAAAAATTCATAACAAATAAATCCAGGATTATTTTGGCAATATTTGCTGTTGCTACTGTTCCGCTTTTTTCCGGTTGCGGAAGTTCTTCTTCAAGCGGGTATCTTGTTAATCTTGAAATGTGGGGACCCTTTGATGATTCCCTGGTATATACTGAAATCATCAATCAGTATAAAAAGATAAATCCATATGTCGGCGAGATAAAATACAAAAAGTTTAGCCAAGACACATACAAGCAGGAACTTATTGACGCGCTTGCCAGCGGACAAGGGCCGGACATATTTTTGATAAACAATTCCTGGTTTCCATACTTTGAAAATAAAATCTATCCTGCGCCAACGCCCCTTGTAAGTGAACAGGACGTAAAAAATAATTTTCCGGATGTTGTTTCTTCTGATTTTATAGATGGCGGAAAAGTGTATGCGGTCCCGCTGAGCATAGATTCGCTGGAATTATATTACAATAAGGACATGTTTAATGCGGTGGGGATTTCTTATCCGCCAAGAACATGGCAAGAATTTCAAGATAACGTCAAAAAGCTTACCTTTATAGACTCTTCAGGAAATCTTGTACGTTCGGGCGCGGCAATTGGGACTGCAAAAAACGTCAACAGGGCTGCTGATATTTTGAGTATGTTAATGTTTCAAAATGGAATTGAGATGCCGTCTAAAAAAGGCATGCTGATAAAATTTGATGAAGGCACTGTTGCTCCCAACGGAAGTGTCGTACAAGCCGGAGAACAAGCGTTGGGATTTTATACGCAATTTGCAAAGTTCGCTACTCTCAACAACACTGTAAATCCTCTTTATACATGGAACTCCAGGCAACCTAATTCGGTAGACGCATTTGCGTCGGGATCGGTAGGGATGATGTTTAATTATTCCTGGCAAAATGCCGGAATAAAAAGTAAAAATCCGAAATTAAATTATTCAGTAGCGTCTATTCCGCAAATATATGCCGATAAAGCTGCAACAGTCGCAAATTATTGGGGATATGCGGTTTCCTTAAACAAAATTTCTGCTATCGCGACTACCGATACAACATCCGCGCAGACAACACAGGTGCCGGTCTCAAATGATATCCGTACTCATGAGGCCTGGCAATTTTTACGATTTTTAGCGCTTAAAAATTCAGGAACAGTCAGGCTTTATAACGCAGTTACAAAAAATAGCAAAGATTTTCCAATTAATTTTGACCCGGCGCTTGATTATTTAAAAAGAACACTGCAACCTGCCGCGCGTCGCGACATAATTGAAACACAAAAATCAGATGTGTTCTTCGGACCATTTGCGTCGGGAAACTTGATTGCAAAACACTGGTACCAGGCAGATCCTGACGCTGTAGATAATATTTTCTCGGACATGATAAATTCCGTAAATAGCAACGCCACGTCTTTACACGAAGTATTGCTTCTGGGCAAAAACAGGATTAATAGTTTATCGAATTAAAGTCTGAGCAATTAAGTTTTTTTATAGGAAAAAATCAAATGAAAATTATGAATAAAAAAATGCTGTTCGCCGTCCTCTTAATTGCCAGTATGTTTTTATTCGGGATACAAGAATTACAGGCAGCAACAAGCAGCAGTACCGCTTCAACGACAACGAGTTCAGGCGGAATTATAAAATGCGGACGTTCAGGAAGTATGTGCACTCTGTGCGATATCATTAAAGGATTTAATGATATCATTAAATATATAATGAAAATAGCGGTAGGCGTGGCGCTTCTGGCACTGGCTATCGGCGGAGTTATGTATGTTGTTTCTGCGGGCGAAAGCGCGGCAATGGAAACAGCCAAAACCACAATAAAGAACGCGGCCACCGGATTCGTTATTATTTTTGCAGCATATCTCATAATAAATACGGCCATAACATTGTTAGGGACGAACTCGACACTCGGAATGAAGACAACAACAACCTGGGGGCAGTTTGATTGCACAGCGACAAACAAATAGAATCCAATAATAATTTTTTCAAAAAAATGGGTAAAATAAAAATAACAATACTTTCAATTTTTTGCTTAACCATCGGAATGTTTTTAAGTTTCGACATCCAAAAAGTTTTTGCAGAAGGCACGTGTACAACAGCAGGAACAAAATGTATGGACATGAAAAAAAGCAGTGACGGCAAAGACTGGGTTGACCCTGACGGATATGATTGCTGGTGGGAGGGTGTTTGCGATGGCAGCAGAGCTTGTTGCAAAGCAACAACCGGCACAGCGGCCACCGGAACTACTTCAGCTTCCTCTTCGGCTGGCACAACGTTTACAAATCCCTTGGCATTTACAACCGTAGAGGGACTTTTGGGCGGAATATTATCAGCGATTCAGAAAATAATCGTAACATTGGCGCTGGTTTTTATCGCAATAGGCGCAGTAATGATTCTTGTTTCTGCGGGAACTCCAGATATGGTTGAACGAGGGAAAAAAGCTATTACCATGGCGCTTGTCGGTCTCTCTCTCGGAATAGCAGCTCCGTCTATCCTGAAAGAACTTGCGGGTTTTTTGGGCTGGGGAGATGCGCCAGCCAGCATTACTGTGGCCATGAGTCTTTCGCAGATTGCCCTCAGAGTTCTGAATTTCTTACTTGGAATTACCGGCGTGCTCGCTCTTATAATGCTGGTTATCGGAGCTATTACGTATCTTACTTCAGCCGGAGACGAGGATAGAATTAGCAGCGGTAAAAAAATATTTAGGAATGCTTTAATTGGAGTTATAATTGTCATGGCATCAATGGTGCTTGTGAGACAAATTGCTTTATTTTTCGCAGTCAGTTAACTATTTTTAAAATAATAAGAAACACAAAAATAAAATGTCCGGTAGTGAAAATTCGAAAAATGGCAAAGATATAAACAGTACGATATAATTTGAAAAATAATAATAAAAATAAAATTAGATAATTTTGAACGGGCAAAGCCCATTCGAATTTCTACTACCGGAAATGCTTATCAGCGTTCCACAATATATAGATGTTGAGGACAAAATCGCAGGACCACTCACGGCCAAGCAATTAGGCTGGGTGGTTGGCTTAGGCGTGATTTTATTGATATTATGGAACATGCTTTCCAAGCCTTTATTTTTTATTATAGGACTGCCCTTGAGTCTTCTATTTCTTTCACTTGCTTTTTATAAACCGTATGGTCAACCGATGGGCAGTTTCATTATATTTGGAATCATGTATTTTTTCCGTCCCAAGATATATTTTTGGAAAAGAAATTCACAAAAAGAGGCTAGCGTGCAAAAGATTCAAATCGCGGAAACCCACCTAGTAGATAAAAAACTTACATCCGAATCGCTCAGGGATTTGGCTCAAATTTTGGATAGCGAAGGCATGGAATATAATAAGAGGGTCGAAGAAATAATAAAACAAGCGCCACCGAAAAAACAATAATAAAAAAAGAATTATTATGGAATTATTGCATTCAAAAAATCTTACCAGCGGAAACGCGGGAGGGGGAAGCACTCAAAAATATGTTGATGTGGAAGAAGTGCGTGATGGCGTTATAATATTGAAAGACGGGTCCCTGCGCGCAGTCTTAATGGTTTCCTCGATAAATTTTGATCTGAAAGCTACAGAGGAACAGGATTCCGTCATCAGTCAATATCAAAATTTTCTTAACTCGTTAGATTTTCCCATTCAAGTGATAGTGAGTTCGCGAAGGCTGAACATAAATCCTTATTTAGATTATCTTAGGAAAAAAGAAACCGAGCTGACTAATGACCTTTTGATTTTACAACTTGAGGAATACCGTAATTTTATAAAAAATCTTACGGATATCTCAAGCATAATGTCCAAGTTTTTTTATGTGGTTGTTCCTTTTCATCCGGTCGAAAATGTTAAAACAGGCGTTTTCGACAGGTTTTTTGGCGCAACAAGTTCGCAAATGGCTGTTGCGCGTAGGAGAGAACTCTTTGATACTTATAAAAATCAGCTTTGGCAGAGACTGGATCATATCAGTGCAAGCCTGAGCGGCACAGGAGTAAAAATTGTTCCGCTTAAAACCGAAGAATTGATTGAGCTTTTGTATAATTCATACAATCCTTCTACTCATAGCAATACGATAATCAAGGATATCGATAAAATAGAACTAAAATAAAATATGTTTGGAATAAACAAAAAAAATAAAGAAAAACAAGTTGCACAGACCGATGCCGTGTTGCAGAGCGAGGCCATATATCAGCGTGGCATTGCGACCATAAAAGATCTCATTGCTCCTGCTGCGATGAAGGTAAGTTCGAATTATATACAAATTGGAGAGACATTCGCGAGAACTGTTTTTGTGGTTGCTTATCCTAGATATTTACACACAAATTGGTTCTCTCCGATTATAAACATCGATTTTTCCATGGATACCGCAATGTTTATCCACCCTATCAACACGGTTGAAATACTGAAAACACTCAGAAAAAGTTCGACGCAAGTCCAATCGCAGATACACATGGAAGAACAGTCCGGAAAAATCCGCGATCCAATTTTAGAAACAGCCATTCAGGACATTGAAGATTTACGCGATAAACTTCAGCAAGGAACTGAAAAATTTTTCCAATTCGGTCTTTATATGACGCTATACGCAAACAGTTTAGAAGAAGTGGACAAAGCTAATCAACAAATAGAAGCGCTCCTTGAAGCGCAGATGGTATATATTAAACCCGCGGTATTAAAAGTTGAACAGGGCTTTTCATCTACACTGCCATTAGCAAATGATGAGATTGATATCGGAAATAATCTGAATACAGCTCCGCTTTCCACGACATTTCCATTTGTGTCTTCTGACCTTTCTTCTAACGAAGGTATTCTTTACGGAATCAATCGCCACAATAACAGCCTCATCCTTTTCGACAGATTTAAGATGGAGAATGCAAACATGGTTGTCTTCGCAAAATCGGGCGGAGGAAAAAGTTATACTGTTAAACTCGAAATATTCCGTTCTCTCATGGTCGGAACTAATGTCATTGTCATTGATCCGGAAAATGAATACAAATATTTATGTGAAACAGTGGGCGGAACTTTTATAAAGTTATCACTTAATTCACCGTATCATCTGAACCCCTTTGATCTTCCCCAGGTTGGCGACGAAGAAGATCCCGAAGATGTTCTTAGGAGCAATATAGCCAGTCTTATAGGACTGTTGCATCTTATGCTTGGCAATGTGACTCCCGAAGAAGATTCAATTCTGGATATTGCTATCCGTGAAACATACGCGATGCGCGATATTACCGCTCAAAGTAATTTTAAATCTTTCAGTCCAAGCTCCTTTCCGACCATGTCGGATTTATATGCTGTTATCAGAAACTCCGAAGGAGGAGATTCAATCGCAAAAAGATTGGAAAAATATACCGAGGGTATTTTTGCCGGAGTACTCAATCACACAACCAATATCCAAGTAGACAATCAATTAGTTGTTTTTAATATACGCGATCTCGAAGAACAGCTTCGCCCGATTGCGATGTATACAGTTCTGCAGTTTATTTGGAATGAAATGCGCTCCTCTTTAAAAAAGAGAATCGTAGTTGTTGATGAAGCCTGGGTTATGATGCAGAACGAAGATGCCGCCTCGTTTTTGTTCGGTATCGCGAAACGCTGCCGTAAATATTATACTGGGCTGACAACAATAACGCAGGATATTGCTGATTTTATGTCATCCCGTTATGGAAAACCGATTGTTACAAATTCATCACTCCAGCTTCTGCTTCGCCAATCCCCAGCAGCTATAGATACGATATCAGACACATTTTATCTGACCGATCAGGAAAAATTTTTACTTCTGGAAAGTAATGTCGGAGAGGGAATTCTCTTCGCGGGAGCGAAGCACGTTGCGATAAAAGTTATCGCGTCCTATCCCGAAGATCAGATAATCACATCTGACCCGCGCCAATTGGTGGAAATTGAACAGGCCAAGAAAGAGCTCGAGGAAGAGGACAAAGAATAATTATCCGCATCTTTTATTTGTAGCGTACTCTTTTGTTTCGGCGCGCTTAATTTTTTGTAATATTTAGTATGCCCGATATTGGACAAAATCATCAGCAGGCGCTGGAAGATGCCAGACGGCAAGACCAAGAAAGACAGCAACCTAGCAATGCAAGAGAAAAATATAACAGATCTTTTGATAATGATAGAAAGCGCCAAAAAAATGCCGAGACTGCAAACACTGTAAAAAATTTAGCCAAAGCAGTAACGCCAATGGGAGTCTTTTCTTTATTGAAACATGCAAATTTGTTAAAAGACATGCCTTTCGTCTGCGCTTTCGGATTTGCGATTTTAAAAGATATTTTAGATTTAGTATTTAATGAAACCATAATACTCGGAGCGCTCTTCTCGATTTTTTGCTCGATTTTTATTTTTATGATGTTGCTGCTTGCCGGTTCCAATGGAAAGAGAAAATTAGCCAGTGGATTTTTAAAAACAGGTCTTCTGATTGGCGGCGGTGTGGCTGATTCTTTGCCAGGTTTGGGATTTCTGCCTATTGAAACTATCACAGTTTTTGCGATATATATCCTGGTTCTTTCCGAGAGAGCAAATGCGGAAAAATAGAATAAACAACACTTAATTTCTAATGACAAATGACAAATTTCCAATCAAATCCTAAATCCAAATGACAAAAATTTTGAACTTTGGATTTTGACATTGATTTGTCATTGGGAATTTGGATTTCGACATTTTTTAACGCATGTCTTCAAAAATATATTCCGCCGCTACGATTGGGCTCGATGGAGAAGTTGTTGAAGTCGAGGTCGACATACTCGGATCCGGACTACACAGTTTTTCCATCGTAGGTCTTCCCGATATTGCAATAAAAGAATCGCGTGATCGTGTCAGCAGCGCAATCAAAAATAGTGGCTTTAAACCCCCGCATCAATGCGGGCGTGTTACTGTGAATCTCGCTCCCGCCGACTTGCCCAAAGCAAGTCCCATTTACGATCTTCCGGTTGCAGTTGGTTTTTTACTCGCGACAAAACAATTGCAATTTGATTTTACGGGAAAAATGATAGTGGGCGAATTATCACTCGATGGCCGCGTGCGTTCTATTCAGGGGACATTGCCGATAGCGCTTCTTGCAAAAGAAAAAGGATTTCGAGAGCTTTACGTCCCGGCGGAAAACGCGTCTGAAGCCAGTGTAGTTAAAGGTATAGATATTATTCCCGTAGACACTTTATATTCACTTGCGGATCATTTCTCGGGCAACAGAAAAATTGCTTGTTTTCCTGAGCTTGATGGAGATATTTTATTTTCTCCCGGCGAATATACCATTGACATGTCTCATATTAAAGGGCAGCAACACGCGAAACGCGCCCTGGAAATTGCTGCGGCTGGGGGACACAACGTTATTTTAAATGGTCCGCCAGGATCGGGGAAAACATTATTGGCGAAAGCTATTCCAACTATCTTGCCCCAATTAACATTAAACGAAGCATTGGAAATCACAAAAATATTTTCAGTTGCGGGAAAGTTAAGAAAAGGACAATCACTGGTAACATCAAGACCCTATCGCAATCCTCATCATAGCGCGAGCAGCGTTTCATTAATCGGCGGAGGAAGCTATCCGAAGCCCGGAGAAATAAGCTTAGCGCACAGGGGAGTGCTATTTTTAGATGAATTTGCCGAATTTCCCAAAAGCGTTTTAGAGAATTTGCGCCAGCCGCTTGAGGATGGTATGATAACAATCTCACGAGCGAAAGGGTCGCTATATTTTCCGTCGCGATTTATCTTAGTTGCCGCAATGAATCCGTGTTTTTGCGGAAATGCTACCGATCCGGAAAAAATATGCACTTGCACCCCGGCGCAGATTGCCAGATATCGGCAAAAAATTTCAGGACCCATTATGGATCGTATCGATTTACATATCGAAGTTCCCAGATTAAGTTTTGATAAATTACAAGAAGAAGGGACTGAAGAAAAAAGCGAACAAATCCGCGCGAGAGTGGAATCAGCCAGAAAAATACAAGCAGAAAGATTTGAAAAATTACCGGTAATTTCCAATAGCGAAATGTCCTCTGACCAAATACGCCTATTTTGCCCGCTGGACGATCAATGCAAGCAACTTCTTAAAAATGCTGTTTCCGCTTTAAAACTTAGTGCCCGGGCGTATCATCGTATTATAAAAATTGCGCGTACCATCGCGGATCTCTCCGACAGCGAAATTATACAGTCCACTCATATTGCCGAAGCAATCCAATATAGATTCAAAACGGAATGAAAAAAAATTTGTTTATAAAAATATTCAAGATGAGCAGATTTTTTTCAACTGGATTTTCAATCCTTTTTTTCTTAATATTTTTTATGTATGCGGGCGCTGCCGCCCCGGACTTTAGTTCGGGGCAAAAAGATATAGAGCTCACTGACAGCGGTATATTTTTCGAAGTAGCATCAAAGGCACAAACTGTCGGAGATTTTCTGGATGAGCAAAAAATTATATTAGAACAATATGATTCAATTTTTCCCGAAAAAGACGCTAAAATTTATTCGGGGACGCACATTTTTATTTTGCGGGCAAAAAAAATCAGCATAAAAGAAAAGGGCGAAACATTCCAGACGCATACGCTGCAAAATACAGTCGAGCAAGCCATTTGGGAAAATAAAGGCATCCAGTTTTTGGATGATGACATCACAAAACCGTCCCGCAAGACATTATTGCAAGATGGAATGACAATTATCGTAATTCATGTCCTCATAAAAGAAGAACTTAAACAGGAAAGTATCGATTTTAAAACGATTTCTAATGAAGACGACAAATTGAGCTGGAGAATAAGAAAGGTAACGCAAAAAGGAGAAAAGGGAATTAATGAAGTTAAATATAAAGTAGTGTATTATGATAATAAGGAAATATCGAGAAAAATTTTAGAAAAAAACAGAACCAAAGATCCGGTTGAGGAAATTGTTACACAAGGAACATATGTAAAAACGGGGAAAGCCAAAACCGGGCAGGGAACGTGGTATGCATTCAGGGGTGGATTATTTGCGGCGAGTCTCACTATTCCGCGCGGCGCCTATGCTAAAGTAACTAACACAGAGAACGGGAAATCGGTGATTGTCCAGATAAATGATTCCGGGCCATATGGCAAGGGCAGGATAATAGATCTCGATAAAGTAGCTTTTCAAAAAATCGCCGATTTAGGTTCTGGCGTGATTGGCGTCAAGGTGGAACAGGTGCTGAATTAGCCTCATTAGATCTTAGCTTCTTTAACTTCATTAGGTAATTAAGAAAAAAATGATACATTCTTATAAAGATTTGACAGTTTGGCAAAGAGCAATAGAATTAACCGTTTCCGTTTATGAATTAACTGAATGTTTCCCAAGAGAAGAAATATATGGGATTACTTCTCAAATGAGACGTGCATCGGTTTCGATTCCATCAAATATCGCCGAAGGTAGGTTCAGAGGCACCAAAAAAGACTATGTACAATTTTTGAGGATAGCGTATGGAAGCGGAGCGGAATTGGAAACACAAATAGAAATATCAAAAAGACTTATGAAAACTAAAGCCCTGGATTATTCAAAGGCAGATTCTCTATTGTTGGAAGTTATGAAAATGTTAAACGTTATGATTAGAAATATTAATCCCTAACAAGCTAACGAAGCTGATGAAGCTAATTCCCAAAAAATCATTAGGGCAGAATTTTTTGAAAGACGATGCGGTTTTGCAGCGGATTGTTAAAAACGCAGAACTTTCTGCTGATGATATTGTGATTGAAATTGGACCCGGCCAGGGCGCGCTTACCGAATTACTTGCTCAAAAGTGTAAAAAAGTTATCGCAATCGAATTAGACGACAGGCTTATTGAATCTTTGCATAATAAATTTATAGACAATGAGAATACAGAAATAATCCATGGCGATATATTAGAAATCAACCTTGTTGATTTAATTTCCAATTTCCAATTCCCAATTTCCAATCAATTTTCAAAATCAAATGACAAAATTCTCGAAAACAAATCAAATGTAGAATACAAAGTAGTAGCTAATTTGCCGTATTACATAACCTCGCCGATTATCAGATTATTTTTAGAAACGCAATTTCCACCAAAAGAAATGATTATTATGGTGCAAAAAGAAGTGGCCGAACGGATTACTGCAAAGGCAGGAAACATGAGCATTTTGGCTGTTTCCGTGCAATATTATGCCAAACCGGAATATTTATTTACCGTATCGCGCGAAGCTTTTGACCCGATACCGAAAGTTGACAGCGCAGTAATCAGAATTGCAAGAGACAAGAGACAAGAAACAAGAAACAAACAAGAAGCGAAAGATTTTTTTAGAATAGTGCGGGCGGGTTTTTCAGCCAAAAGAAAAACACTAATTAACAATCTTTCGAACGGACTGCAAATTGATAAAAAAGAAATCGAAGAAAAATTAAATACACTTGGATTTACAAAAAATACCCGCGCGCAAGAGCTATCAGTTGAAAACTGGAAATCACTTGCAAGATTATTCTATTTATAATATATTACATTTTCTTGCATATGCAAGAAAATGTAATATATTATAAATAGGGGACAAAAAGAAAAATACCAGAGCGCAGGAATTATCGGTCGAAGATTGGAAAAAAATAGTCGAATTATTATAAAAACTTTATATATTGAAAAAGAAAAAAGCCCCGACAGTATTTAGTTGTCAGGGCTATTATTTCAATTCAAATCGATTTTTTCCTTCCCTTTTTTTGTGTTGATGATAATGTATTCCGGTTTAACGTCGACGATTGTGAGGAATGCTCCACCCTCACGACCATAACCATGATCCTCAGCCTTTTTTTCAATATCCTTGCCAACGGTTAACACGTAAAGTCCACGCCTAATCTGTGGGTCGCCTGCACGACAATCAATTTGTTCTTCAATCACAAAGGCGGCAACTCCAACTTCTAAATCGATTTCTGTTTCCTGTATTCCGGGCATTGGAAAGTCGCGTGGTTTACATTCCCATAATTTGTAAAACTCTGTCATGATCCGAAGCTTTTCGTCATTCACCCGAACGGCGAAAGCGGTCTGCTCGTCAATGGAAAGTGCCCGATTTGTAGTTATTTTTGACGAATCGAAAGTGAAAACGGTAGTGCGACTGCCATAGTTATCATTTATAAGCTCAATTTCTATGGCTACCTTATTAGCTTGCTTTAATACTTTCACTGCGCCTATACGATGCACAATGAGCCGAGGATTATCCCAACTTGCATCGAAGCGGTCGCGCCATTGCCATTCCTTTAATTCGCTTTGGCTTCCGTAGAAAACGCGTACCTGAGCATAGTAGCCGATTCCACCGCTACTTCCCCATTCTGACCTGGATCCATGCATTACTGCGATAGCAGAATTGACGATTTTAATATTGGATCCAGTTTTTGTAAAAGTCAGTTGTGATTGAAGTTCAGGCGTAAGAGATTCAAGCGTGCTGATCCAGGCTTGCCTTTCCTCCTCTTCCCTAATTTTCCGATTTTGTGATATCTCTTCTTGCTCTTTTTTACTGTGCATTTTTCTGCCCTTTCTGCGTTTTAGGCCCGCCGGCTGTTGATTTTTTAATGAACTTTTTTGTTACGCTTCTTATCATAACGGAGAAGTATAGCAAAAAAATTAAAAAACGTCAATAATAAGGACTAGCAATAATAAATAGTAGACGATATTGCCTTATTATAGCCAGTATGCTATAATAATAATGTTGACATAATTGACGACAGTATATGAAAATAACTCTGCAAAAAGACCTTTTGGAAGCCGGACTTAGTGAAAACGAGGCAGCTATTTATTTGGCTGCTTTAGAATTGGGCGAAACAACCGTTAGCCGGCTGGCTAAAAAGGCGAATATTAAAAGAACTACCACTTACTTAGTTTTGGATTCCTTGAAAAGCAAGGGATTGATTACGTCACTGAAAAAAGAAAATGCATCTGTGTTTTTTGCGGAAGACCCACGCAAATTGCATTCTATGCTGGAAGAACGGCGGGAAAAATTAGACAAAATTATGCCCCAGCTTCTGGCGTTCACTAATTTGATAGATAAGAAACCGGAAATCAGATATTTTGAAGGAGTAGAGGGAATCAAGGATGTTTATCGGGACAGTTTGAAATATCCGGGTCAAGAAATGTTAACTTATTATTCGGAAACATATGTTGCACACTTCGGAGAGCAATTTTTTCTAGAAGAATATATTCCAAATCGAGTCAAAAGAAAGATAAGTGTGCGCGCTATTTTACCGGACAATGAAACTATTCGGACATTGACGCGAAATAATCAAAAACACTTGCGCAGAACTAAGCTGATTTCCCCGGATGAGTATTGTATTTCAATAGAACTGAATATTTATGGCAATAATAAGGTCAGTGTTGTATCGCACGAAGAAGATTTCGGGATAATAATTGAAAGTCATAGAATATACGAAAGCTTGAAGAATATGTTTGAGTTGATGTGGAAATATATACCAGACGTGAAAGAAAATCACAATGTGTTACAATAGGATTTATGCAAGATATTTTATCGGGATTAAATAAACAGCAACAAGAAGCAGTGACCATGGCAGATGGTCCGCTTTTGATTATTGCCGGGGCGGGATCAGGTAAAACAAAAACGCTGACGCATCGGGTAGCCTACTTAATCAAAAATCACGGCGTTAACCCGCGAAATATTTTGGCTGTAACTTTTACCAACAAAGCTGCGGGGGAAATGTGCGAAAGAATAATGCGAATTTTATATCCGGAAGCAGACCGGAATTATAAATATAGTTTGTACAATAATTCAAATCTGCCGACAATCGGAACATTCCATGCCATCTGTTCGAAAATTTTACGCAGTGAGATAGAAATTCTCGGATACGAAAAATCATTTCATATCATTGATGACCAGGATCAGCAAGCTTTAATGAAAAAAGTTCTAAAAGAACTCGAAATAGATCCGCAACAGTTCAATCCGCGGGCGATTCTTTCCGCTATCGGCAAAGCAAAAAATGAACTTATAACCAGCGAAGAATTTTCCAGCCGAGCCAATGGATATTATGAAGAAATTGTCGCTAAAGCCTACAAACGCTATCAGGCGCAACTGAAAGAAAATAACGGCTTGGATTTCGATGACATAATCATGTTTATGGTGCAGATTTTCAAGAATTCTCCCCGTGTGCTGGAAAAATATCAGAAGCAATTCAAATATATTTTAGTGGATGAATATCAGGATACAAATCGCGCGCAGTATCTGCTTATCAACATGTTAGCCGGCAAACATCGCAACTTATGCGTAGTGGGAGATGATTGGCAAAGCATCTATAAGTTCCGTGGCGCGGATATAAAAAACATTCTTAATTTTGAAAATGATTATCCTGAAGCGAAGGTTATCCATCTCGAACAAAATTATCGCTCAACACAAATTATTCTCGATGCGGCTTACGGCGTAATTTCAAAGAACATAAACCGCAAAGAGAAGAAACTTTGGACCGAAAAAGAAGCAGGCCGCCTCGTAACATCTTTTGAAGCTGAAGATGAACGCGATGAAGCTGAGTTTGTTGCGCATGAAATAAAAAAAGGGGTTGCGCTCGCCTCGACTCGCGGAGACAATCGCTCGTCGACGCGAAGCGGGCCATATAGCAAGTACGTGGTTTTGTACCGCACTAACGCGCAGTCGCGCATACTTGAAGAAACTTTCTTAAAAGAATCTATGCCATATCGCATTATTGGCGGCATAAAATTTTATCAGCGTAAAGAAGTCAAAGATATGGTTGCCTATCTAAAATTAATTTCAAATTATGCAGATGCGATTTCGCTGGGGAGGATAATCAACGAGCCGAAAAGGAATTTAGGTCCGGTTTCTCTAAGGAAATGGATTGCCATTGCAAAAGAAAAAAATATGAATTGTATTGAAATCGGCTCGCAATTTCCAATTTCCAATTTCCAATTTTCAAACAATTTCAAATTACCAAATTCCAAAATTGATTCTATTGCGAAATTATGCGAATTTATAAAAAGAATGAAAGAAATTCAGCCCAGAATTTCTCTGGCCGATTTTATCGAAAAAGTTTTCAAAGAAAGCGGATATGAAAAGATGTTGCTAAGCGAGGGCGCTGAAGGGGAAATGCGCTGGGAAAACGTGAAAGAACTTATAACGGTGGCGCAAAAATATGATGAAGCAAAAAACAATTACGAAAATACCCTGGATGCTTTTTTGGAAGAAGTAGCGCTTGTATCTGATGTCGATAATGTCGACCAGAATCAAGATGCCGTACACCTAATGACATTGCATAGCGCGAAAGGCTTGGAATTTCCAACAGTTTTTATAGTCGGGCTGGAAGAAGGAATATTGCCGCATTCGAGAAGCATGCTTTCCCATGCGGAAATGGAAGAAGAAAGGCGTTTAATGTATGTCGGACTGACAAGAGCGAAAGAAAAAATATATCTTTTGTTTACCCGCCAACGCAACTTGTTCGGTTCAACTCACATGAACGCGCCCTCCAGATTTTTGGAAGATATACCGGAAAATCTTCTGCAAAAAAATTCATACAGAGAACTTGAACAAAAAATGTTCGAATCACTTCTGAAGAACAAGCAAAAAATAAAAACAGCAGCGAAATTAGTAAAATTTAAGGGCGGAGAAAAAGTAAAACACGCCGAGTTTGGTGATGGGATTGTTGTATCGGTATCTGGCGATACCATTACCGTGGCATTTAAAAAAGCAGGAATCAAGAGATTATCGGCCGAATTTGCGAAACTTACTGAGCTTCATTAGCTTATAGCTGCCTTAGCTTCATTAGGAAATACGAATTCCGGCAACTGTCTAAAAAGCTAACGAAGCTAAAGAAGCTAATGTGGTCACTTCTTCTTTCCGTGGAATTGTTTATGAATTTCTTTAAGTTGCTTGTTTGTAATGTGCGTATAAATCTGAGTTGTGGTTATAGATGAGTGTCCCAACATGCTTTGCACGCTGCGTATATCGGCCCCGTTAGAAAGCAGATCTGTGGCGAAACTGTGTCGAAGCGTGTGCGGATGCACATCTTTTACAATTCCCGCTTTAGCTGCATAAAATTTCACTATTCTTTGGATACTACGTGCAGTAAGGCGCTTATCTGTCCTGTCCGGATTGGTCTTCGTCCGAGAAAATCTGACAAATAGGGCCGGATCAATATCCATTCGTTTGGATAAATATTTTTCAAGCGCCTTTTTTGCCGTATCTGAAATGAACACTATTCTTATTTTATCGCCTTTTCCGGTTACGCTAAATTCCTGTCTGGAAATATTTATCTGATCAAGATTTATATTTACAAGCTCCGAAACACGCAATCCTGCCGAAAAAAGAAGTTCCAAAATTGCTCTATCCCGTAAAGATTTGATGTCGGATCCATCTGCTGCTTGAAGCAAGCGATCGAGTTCACCACTATCAAGAAATTCAATCTCATGGGAGGGATTTTTCCCAACCTCTATTTTTTCAGCGGCCAAGCTTCGTATATCACGTTTGGAAAGATATTTTAGAAAACTGCGTATGGCAATAACGTGATAATTTTGAGTCACTTTTTTTAATTCCTTGCCACGTGTATCTATTTTTCGGTTTAGATATATGCGATAACTCCTAACAAGTTCGGCAGTAATATCTTTTGGATCGGATATTTTTGCCCAAGCCAAAAAACGCTTGAGATAATGATGGTAATTTTCAATTGTTTTTTGCGAGCGGGAACGTTCAATTTCCAGATATTCCAAAAAATCTGTGAGAAGGCGGGTCATATTCATAGGGGGCTAGTTTATTTGAGTTTATTATACCCCACCTTTCATTTTCAAAGAAGCTTGTTTTAATATAATGCCTGAAATAAGCCAAAATAATGAAGTTTAGTATGTGTTTCCTTTGACAAGGCAGCCAATTGGTGTATACTAGGAAGCAGTTAAAAATTAAGACTACAGGCCATGGGTCGTGTTTTGATTTAGGGAGTTCGACTCCCTAAATGGGAGTCGAACTCCCAAGATACCCGCCCTAAACCCGTAAGTCAATTGAAAGGATTCTGTTATTAGTAAAAAACCTATTTTTTCTTACATATACGAATTAGCGAGAAAAATCGACTTCAAAAACTTTAACACTAAACTTCATCTTCGCCAGCGCTCAATAGCAAACTTCATCAAAAAGCATAGGACTATAAAATTACTCCATCTTTTGCGCAATTATTCAGCTTTCGCCGTAGTAGTATCAAGCTCGCTTCTTGTTTCTGCAACAAATGTCGCCTCGGGGAAAGGTCCCAGCGGCCTCCTTTTTGGTTATTGGGATACGCCCGCTGAAACAGCGGCTTTAACAGCCAGCAATAAAATCAACGGTCAAATAAATAAAAAAAATGATTTAGCTCTTGTTCCGCTTGCCAAATCAAGCACCGCAATCGAACCGGGAGCGATAGAAGAAGACACTAGCCAAAACATTATTCAGGGCAAAGGCATTATGATGGTTTCCGGAGGTCCCAGCCCAATGAAGGATCCCGAGGAAGACGGCGGAGTTAAAATGTATATGGTTCAATCGGGAGACACTCTCGGTTCAATTGCCGTAAAAAATAATGTTTCTGTAAATACAATCTTATGGGCGAATGATGTAAGCAATGCCGATTCAATAATGCCGGGCGATACATTATTCATTTTGCCCGTTTCCGGCATAAAATATACTATAAAATCAGGCGATAATCTCGATGCAATTGCAAGTAAATTTAAATCGGAAAAAGATAAAATAATTGCATTTAATGATTTGCCGGCGAATGGAGATATTGAAATTGGAAAAGAAATTGTTATTCCGGATGGGCAAGGAGAAGCGCCGAAATCCACAGCGCCTTCCGTAACTTCTCCGACGCAGCCAGGTTCGCCTTTGATTGAAAAGAGGCAATACGCAAATGGCGCAGGAGGAACTCCTCAAATTTCCGGAGGAAATTTGCTTGGTGGTAAAGGAGGATCGGGACATCGTTTTCCATACGGATATTGCACTTGGTATGTCGCGCAAAAACGTAATATTCCTTGGGGCGGTAATGCCGGAACGTGGCTATATCACGCAAAAGCGGGCGGATATGCGACAGGAAGAGCTCCTCGCGCAGGGGCGATTATGGTGAGCACGGAAAACCGTTATTACGGCCATGTTGCGATGGTGGAAAAAGTGAATGGAGATACTATAACTGTTTCAGAAATGAATTATATGGGATTTGCCAAAGTTAGCCGCCGGACACTTTCAGCATCAAGCAGAGCAATAAAGGGATTTATATACTAGAAAGTTCATAACGTTTTTAAAGTTTATAACGTTCATAAAGAAAAACCGCAACTCGGAAGAGGATCGGTTTTTTTTATTATTAACCCCATTGTAACCCTGTGTCATTCCCGCTTTCGCGGGAATGACATGTTTTTATTTTTTTATATCGCGAAAATGTGATATAATTTTCGTGTACGGAATTATTCATAATTCTGATGGATTGGATTTTGAAAAACAAAAATTTTCTCTGTGGAATCCGGTTGTTTTTGGGTTCTGCTAAAATAAAAACTATTTCACAGAGTAAAAAAACCAAAGCACTTTTCGTTGTCTTGTTTTTGGTATGTATTTTTTTTGTAACAACACCTTTTGTTTATGCCGCTGATAGTGTTATCGGAGCCGCATTTGTCTGGGGTTTCGAAAAGATATTGGTGGGAATTCAGAACTGCATGATATTAATATTGGGTATAGCCACGACTCTTTTTGCCGCAGTAATTGATCCCGCAAACATATCCGGAAGCAATGGTATTTTAAATAGACAGGCAATCAAAGATATCTGGATAATGGTTCGGGATGTCTTGAATATGGCATTTATTTTAGTTTTACTTTTTGCGGCTTTCTGCACCATATTTCAATATGAAAAATGGGGCCTCAAAAAAGTTTGGCTGAATATTTTAATCAACGCCCTTTTGGTCAATTTCAGTTTCCCAATCGCCCGTTTTTTTATTGATGTTTCAAATGTGGCAATGTACTATTTTGTAAACAACATGTTTTCTTCTTCGGGAAGCGTAACCGGGAGCACCATCTTTGCTAGTTTCGGAGAAAATTCAAGGATTTCAAATATACTCAATCCGGCCAATTTTTCGAGTTATGCTATGGAATGTCAAATTGCTATGATAATTTTCACATTTATTTTAGCAATGACGTTGCTTATCGTCGCGGTGCTTTTTACAATAAGGCTTATAGCTCTTGTAATACTGGTCATGTTCTCTCCGATTGGATTTGTGGGATACATATTTCCTTCATCAAGCAAGCTTGCTGATGATTGGTGGAAACAACTTTTTTCCTATGCTTTTTTTGGGCCGATAATGATTTTTGTCATGTCAATCGCTCTGCAAGTGGCAGCTGCTATTGGCGAAAATAATTTCAAATCTCTCTTAACAAATGCTAGCGTTAATTCCCAAAGCAGTCTATCGGCCTGGATTGCAAATTCTGCTTTTTTTGCTATTCCCATAGTTATTTTGTGGATGGGACTGATTGTTGCAAAAAAAATGGGCGGAGCTGGGGCGGATATGGTGGTTAATAAAGGGAAAGAATGGGGAAAAGCTGTAGCAGCGTCGCCATATGGACTTGGAAAATGGGGCATGAACGCAACCGGAATTCCGGGTGGTATTAAAAAAGGATGGGAAGATATTAGAAAGAGTGGCAAAATTTTCGGAACGGAGGAGAAGCTTTTTAAATCCGGACGAGCGAATAGAGAAGCGGGAATAGGAGGTATATTAAGTGGCGGGAAAAAAGGCTGGCAAGAATCTCGTAATAAAAAAAGGCAAGATGAAAATAAAGAAAATATTGAAAAAGGCGCTAAAAGCATTGTTGAAGGAGGCGCAACCGCGGATACTCTTGCTCAGGACGTGAACACTCATTTCGCAACACCGGCGACAACAAAAGCCGACAAATTAAAACATGCTTCTTCTGCCGCCGCATATCTCAGGCAGGATCATGAGGAAAGAAAAATGCACATTAAAACTGCGCTTCAATCCAAGGGAAGTGTCGCCGGTTCCGGTATAGAAAATATATTAAATGCTAAAACGCCGACACATTTTGCGCCAGGCTCGGCTGCAGCTGATTATTACGAAGCATCCAAAAAGAAGGCCCAAGACGCGGCAGATATAATTGCGAAGGGAGGCGCGGGTTCGGATAATAAAAAACATATGGAGGCAGTAGCAGCTTTTGTTAATAGGCAAATGAAATCGCAAGTTAAAACTGGAGCAGATGCTACCTAATTACAATGAAATGAAAATATGACAAAAAATCTAGGCATAATGGAAGAATATGAAATTTTGGAGTCAATTGAGACCCCGCATCTTAGTTATGTTTTAGACACGTTAATGGACAGAAAGAAAACTGCCAGAAACGTATTAAACCGAAAAACCGAGGACGTTCTGCTTATTGATAAAACCGGTTTTTATATTGACTCAATTTTTGCCGGCTTAAGCGAAAAAAGTATTGAGTATTTTGCAAAACACGCGCCCATGGAGTATAAAAAAAATCTCATGGAAATTTTCCGAGATAAAGATATGCTGGATAGTATGTGGGAAACCGTGAAATCAATGGATGATGATGAGGGAAGTGGAACAATATCAAATCAAGATAGGATTAAAAAGGTAATCCAATATATCCGAGATAATCAAATTGTTTTTGTAACCTAAAAACAGAAATGCCAGAAATTTCCAGTCAAAATAATACAACATTTTTTAATGCGCAGAAAAATAATAACGCGGGCTTTTTTGCGTATGATCTTCAAGAAGAGAAGAGGAGAATTGCGCTTGGGACAGAAGAGATAAAAAACGAACTTCTTGAAAAGTGGAAAAAAAGATATGCGACTGCTGATATTTTTCCTGCTCCCATTGCTGCAATGCATCCGGACGTGGTAGATTTTTTGTTATCTTTTAATTTAGTTTCCGTTTATGATGATATTGCCAGGCAGACTAATCTCGATGCAAGGGGCAGAAACGTATTGCCACGTATCGTGTGGGAGATAGCAAAAAATAAAAATTGGAATGGGCTTAATCAGGCTTTAATATCGCAACTTCCACTCGCCCAGTCGGCTCATGCTACAATTGCGCAACTTTTAGAACAATATGTGATAAGTAAGATTCGCGCGCTTTCCGAAAAGCCATTTGCGAAAAAGACAATTTCTGAAACCGAGATAAGAAAAGAAGTCCAGTTGCCGCTTTCCAAAGCACTACAGCAATATCCAAAATTAGGAGAGCAAAATATCACGGTCAATCCTTTAAAGCTCAGGTATTTTCAGAATTCTGTCAGACCATCAATTAAAAATTGGATTACTGATTTTCATGACAACATGAGCGCGGGAAAACATGGCGCAATTGATAGGGGGAATTATCTTTTTCATAGTGAAAACGGAAAGAAACTTACACCCATAGAGCGGCAAAAACTTTCGGTAATTTTGAAATCGTTGGACGAGCAAACGTCGCTGAGCATCGACGTTGATTCCCAGTCTGTTGTTTTTCAAAACAGCGAACAAATAACAAAAGAGAACGTTCCTCCAAGAAATAAAAATTTTGGAGCTACTACCGGAACTGAAGATAATTATTTTCAAATACCAAAATCCAGGCCGCCACTCGGGAGCGACAATTATTCGAATAGTTTTCAGGATAATGAGAACCCTCATTTTTTTCCGGAACAAAAGGCGGAAGACATAAGCCGGGATAATTTTAAAGATTTTCCTGTTGCGGGCGGAAAATTAAGTTTTTCCTCACCACAGACATTTGCTGTCGAGCGAGATACGAACAATGTAAATGAAAAAAATTTTTCAATTGGACAACAAAAAATTTCAGCGCAACCTTCATCACAGACAGATAAAATTTCACCATCGCTGGAACAACCAGTTCGGCAATCGCAATGGACCATAAAACCGCCTGTGTATTCTCGTGAGGAAACCAGCATTGAAAAACAGCCAAGTCAGCCAAAAATAAATAAAAACATAGTTGATTTAAGAAATTAGAAATCCTAATCCCTAATAAGCTAACGAAGCTAATGAAGCTAATACCTATCAACATTGCTCATGCGGGCGTTATTACTGACGCGCCGGCGTTCAAAACTATCGGAATAAATATTTTGTTTTTTTTATTGTCAGTAGCCGGATTAATTGCTATAATGTCATTAGTAGTTTCGGGAATAATATATTTTTTTTCAGCTGGCGACGAAAGAAAGATGCAAGTCGCAAAAAAGACAGTAAAATATTCAATCATAGGCATTGCTATCGCGATGGGGGGCATGATATTAGTAAGACTGGTCGGGCAATTCTTTTAGGGAATATTGGAAAAATTTAAAATAAATAAACAAATTTATAAACTAGATGAGGAGGTGTGATTATGAATATTGTTAAGAAAATTTCTTATGCAGCGGCTTCTTCAATTATGGTTGCGCCATTTGCCGCGCTTGCTCAGTTTCAACAACCAACAGGGACAGGTCTTCCCGCAGGAAGTCTTTTGGGCATCATTACCAGCGGAATGAACTGGCTTTTGATTGTTGTTGGTATTTTGGGCGTAATCGGATTTGTTATTGCCGGCATAATATATCTTACTGCCGCAGGAGATGAAGATCAGATTGCTAAAGGAAAGAAAACTATGATCTATTCTCTAGTAGGTGTTATTGTAGCATTGCTGGGAGTTGTCATAATCCAGGCAGTACAAGCATTGCTTGGCGGTTCATCTAAAAGCTTCTAGCTATTTTTTGCAAGCTTACAAAAACAAAAACGATCCTTTGGGTCGTTTTTGTTTGCACTAGATTTGGGAGTTCAACTCCCATTTAGGGAGTTGAACTCCCTTGCCGCTCTTCCCATTTTTTGTATACATATTTTTCAAAATATGCTATAATTTCAATATAATAATATTTTGGTATTTTTTAAAAAATATGCGCACTAAAAGGAAAACGTTGATAATTACAACAGCTATAACCCTGTTCTTCCCGATGTTTGTTTTTGCGGCATCTACCGAATGGGGAGCCGGAGTAACCGTTGATAATAGTGGCAATCTCGGTGTTTCACTCGGAGTTGGTTCAGCAGGTTCGGGCGCCGGCAATGTTTGGGGAAGCGCTACATATGGAACATGGGCGTTATCAAATCCTTACGGACTTCCATCGGGAAGTATCCTTGGAATCGCCTCAAATTTGCTCTTTTGGCTTTTGGCAATTTTTGCAATTATGGGTATAGTCGGCTTTCTTATTTCAGGAATCATTTATCTGGTATCTGCGGGAGACGAAAATACCATATCCAGAGCGAAAAGCACCATGAAATGGTCAATTGTCGGAATTATTGTTGGTCTTTCGGGATTTTTAATTATGCAGGCCATATCGGCGTTGCTTAGCGGAGGATCAAGCAAATTCTAAAAATACAGAATCCATGCTTTGTCATTCCGAGCGAAGTCGAGGAATCTGGGCTCAGATCTTTCGGCTTTACTACGTTTCGCTCAAGACATAAAAAGAAATTTAAATGTTTAAATTGTAACTAAATTTTTTAAAACAAAATGAAAAATAAAAATAATTTTTTTACATTATTTATCCCAGTGCTTTTCCTGAGCGTTTTTCTTTTCAGGATTGATGTTGCAAAAGCTGATTGCTGGGGCGATTATAATGTTTGCTATGAAAATGCAAGTGACGATTCCGAGGTGAATTCATGCTATGCAACTTACGAGACATGTTCCGCAACTGAAAGTGATGCTACGAGTACAACGGCAGAAAAAGAATGCGGAACAAATGCGTATGCATATGAAGGTGATTGTTATTGTGAATCTGGCTTTGGTGAAGATGATTATGGTAATTGTACGGCAATTAATTTAAGTAGTGAAAAATGTGAAGCAGATACGGATTGCCAAACATTAGTCGGAGCCGATTACGTGTGTAAAGATGGTAATTGCGAGCTGGATAGTTATATAAGTGAATGCGCAGATGATGCGGATTGCGTACGCAACTACGGAACAGGGTCTACTTGTAGTGGCATGCTTTTTAAAACATGTTCAGCCTCTACAGAGTCTGCAACAACTGCTGTAGCTCAAACCAATCAATCATCTACCGTAACAGATAAGACAACCGGAAAAACAGTAACTGTTCCTGCGGGATCTACTATTAATAGCGATGGAAGCATAACTTATAACGGAAGTACCATTGCTTCTGCTGGTTCAGTTAATACCAGCAGTCTTACTTCTTCAGATACAAGTAGTGGAAGTGTCTCGCTTTGCACAAACGGAAGTATAGGCACCACATGCAGTGTCAGCGGCGGATCCTCGCTCTCCGTAGTGAGCGGCGGAACCAGTTATTACAGCGGAAGCACTTTCTCCACCAGTAGCGTAGCTGGTTTAACCGGAGGGGCTTGCGGAGCAGGATTTGCCTCAATCGGAGGGGTTTGTTTTCCTGCAAGCACAGGGCTTTCCTCTGCCCCAATATCGGTTATTTTAGCCAATATATTTTCATGGCTAATGGGACTTTTCACAACTTTTGCTATTATTGCCTTTATAATATCGGGTATACAATATTTAACTTCAACCGGGGATACCGATCAAATTGAAAAAGCAAAACATAATGCCATGTATGCTCTCCTGGGCGTTGTTATAGGTCTTTCTGGATTCGTTATAGTTAATGCAATTGCGGCAGCCTTAAGCGGGCAGAGCTATTCCTTCTAATAATTGACATCAAAAAAAATAACTGCTACTATATTTATGGATAGAAAAGGGCAGTATTGGGTTCGCAGGAATGCGGACTCTTTTTAGTAAAAATATGGCTTGCGCGCTTGTCATTCTGAGCGAAGTCGAAGAATCTGAGCGCAAAATGGCGCAGATCTTTCGACTTCACTACGTTCCGCTCAAGATGACATAAAATAAATTTAATAAATATAACAATTTTAAAAACAATTTAATTATATGGCAAGATCAAAAAAACAAGATGAATCAAAAGATCAAACAAACAGACTTGGTGAGTTCGGAAGCGCAATCATGCAGATTGCCGAAGAAAAAGGCATACCAAAAAATGTCGTTATCGAAACGATAGAGGCAGCATTAGCTGCCGCATACAAGAAAGATTATGGCAAGCGCGGACAGCGTATCCGGGCGGAATTCAGCGAGGTTACCGGAGATGCAAAGTTTTTTCTGGTAAAAGATGTTGTCGACGAAACAGTCAGAGAATTTGTTGAAGCAGGAAACGACGAAGAAAACAACGAAGAAGAAATTCCTGAAGAAATTGAAGGCGAAGAAAAATTACCTCGCTACAATCCGGAGCGAGACATTCTGCTTAAAGATGCAAAAAAAATAAAAAAGAACGCAAAAGTCGGCGATATCATTGAAATAAAACTTGAATCACAAAGTGAATATGGCCGTGTGGCGGCGCAAACTGCAAAGCAGGTCATTATTCAGAGAATCCGAGAAGCGGAAAGAGACTCGATGTTTGCCGAATACAAAGAAAAGGAAGGCGAGGTTGTGAGCGGAACAGTACAGCGTATTGAGGGCAGAAATGTTTACATTGATTTAGGAAAATCAGTAGGAGTTTTATTTCTTTCCGAACAAATTCGCGGAGAACTGTTGCATATCGGGCAAAGAGTCAAAGTATATTTGTATAAAGTTGAATCAGATCCGAAAGGACCCGGAATTACGTTAAGCCGGACACATGCGGACATGGTAAAAAAACTGTTTGAGTTGGAAGTTCCTGAAATTTTTGCAGGTACGGTTGAAATTAAATCAATTGCCCGTGAGGCGGGATCGCGTACAAAAATTGCCGTTACTTCCAATGAAGACGGAATAGATCCCATTGGTTCTTGTGTGGGGCAAAAAGGAATCCGTGTTCAAGCAGTGATCGAAGAGTTGGGAGGAGAAAAAATTGATATTATTGAGTGGAACGAAAAACCGGAGAAATTCATCGCATCTGCAATTAGTCCGGCAAAAGTTGTTTCTGTTAGTCTCAACGAAAATAGAAAAGAAGCGAAAGTTACAGTTCCCGAAGATCAATTGTCGTTGGCAATCGGGAAGCAGGGGCAAAATGTACGCCTTGCCGCAAAACTGACTGGCTGGAAAATCGACGTGTTGGGGCAAACAATACAGAAAAATGCGGAAGAAACTGAAGAGCAGGAAAACACAGAAGTAGAACGGAAAAATGCGGAAGAAAAATCTGAAAAAGAAAAAACGGAAGAATAAAACTTCGAAAGAATTTTTTACTAATTACTAATCAGGTACTAATATACGAATCTGTTCAGCCATATTAAATAAATTTTTTGCACATTGGTACATTCGTATTTTATTAGTAATTAGTAAATAAGCTTAATAATTTTTTTAATTCATTTCATTTTTATCGCATCTTGAAGATATTAAAAAACAAGAGAATAAAAATGAACAAAAAAGTATGTCCGTAGAAGTCTACGCAATTGGCGCTTCGTTACTGTCGATCGCCTTCGCTCTTTATTTGAGCTGGAAAGTCAACAATTTTCCCGCAGGGGAAGGTAAAATGGTTGAAATTGCAAACGCTATTAGAGAAGGAGCAAAAGCATTTTTAAATCGTCAATACACAACTGTTGCCTACGTGGCTATTGTTGTAGCAGTCATTCTTTATTTTACATTAGGCGTAAACACAAGTTTAGGATTTTTGGTAGGAGCTTGCGCTTCTGCTCTTGCGGGATATATAGGAATGAATGTTTCAGTAAAAGCGAATGTGCGGACTGCCCAGGCAGCAAAAACAGGGTTAAGGAAGGCATTAGATGTAGCATTTAAAGCCGGGGCAGTTACGGGACTTTTAGTTATTGGACTTGGCCTACTTGTTGTCGCGGGATTTTATGCGCTGACCGGCGATATAAAAGCCTTGATTGGTGTAGGATTTGGAGGAAGTTTAATTAGTGTATTTGCCAGGCTGGGAGGAGGAATTTTCACAAAAGCGGCTGACGTAGGCGCTGATTTAGTAGGAAAAGTGGAGGCAGGCATCCCTGAAGATGATCCGCGCAATCCTGCGGTTATTGCTGATAATGTTGGTGACAACGTGGGCGACTGCGCCGGCATGGCAGCTGATCTTTTTGAAACATATGCGGTTACAGCTATTGCGGCTATGATTCTCGGATCCTTAATATTTGCTAAATTTAGTAATGCGATAGTATTTCCGCTCGCAATCGGAGCCGTTTCAGTTATCGCATCTATTGTGGGAATATATTTTGTGCGGCTAAGCGATTCAAATAAAGATAACGGAGAAAAAATAATGGGAGCATTGTACAAAGGCCTTGTTGCTTCTTCAATTCTCGCGCTCGTAGGATTTTATCCGGTTACAAAATATTTAATGGCAAACAACGGTCTTTATAGTTTTACTAATATATATCTCGCAGCAATTATCGGAATTATTGTAACAGGCGGAATGGTTGTTATTACTGAATATTACACATCAAAAAAATATCGTCCTGTTAAAGAAATTGCTAAAGCTTCAACATCCGGCCATGGAACAAATGTAATAATGGGATTAGCAATGGGAATGGAAGCAACTGCTATGCCGATAGTTATTATTGTTGCGGGAATTCTCGCTTCATTCTGGCTTGCCGGACTTTACGGTGTTTCCGTTGCTGCAATGAGCATGTTGTCTATGGCGGGAATTATCGTAGCAATAGATTCTTTCGGTCCTGTTACAGACAACGCCGGGGGTATAGCTGAAATGGCAGAACTCGGAGATGAAATTAGAAAAGTAACCGATGCTCTTGATTCAGTTGGGAATACGACAAAGGCGGTAACCAAAGGTTACGCAATCGCATCAGCCGGACTGGCCGCAGTAGTTCTTTTCGCTTCATATTCACAAGAATTTATCGCAAAGGGCACGCAAATAAATTTTGGATTAGATGATGTGCGAGTACTTGTCGGATTATTAATAGGTGGAATGATTCCATATTTGTTTGCATCTATAAGTATGCGCGCGGTTTCGAAAGCCGCAGGTGCTGTTGTGGAAGAAGTGCGGAGACAATTTCGTGAAATTAAAGGAATCATGGAAGGAACGGCTAAACCCGATTACGCAACCAGCGTTGATATCGTAACAAAAGCCGCTCTGCGGGAGATGATTATTCCCGCGATTATCCCGGTTATAGCGCCAATTATTGTCGGATTTATTCTCGGACCGGAAGCTCTGGGCGGTCTGCTCGTCGGCTCTATCGTTACGGGAATATTTGTGGCTGTTTCTATGACGTCAGGAGGCGGAGCATGGGACAATGCTAAAAAATATATTGAAGAGGGAAATTACGGCGGCAAAGGCTCATTCGCGCATCAAGCTGCGGTGACTGGCGATACGGTCGGAGATCCGTACAAAGATACTGCCGGTCCCGCAATCAACCCAATGATTAAAATCATGAATATTGTCGCATTGCTTATCGCTGGATTCATAATCTAAAACATGCAGGAATCATTCAGTCTGTCATAAAAGATACAATAACCAAGATACAAGATACAAACAAATTCCAATACTCAAATTTCAAAAAATCAAACAGACACTTTGATTATTGGATATTGAGATTTAAGTTTTGTTTGGTTATTGTTTCTTGTGTCTTGTATCTTGAGCTAGTATTCTTTGCTCATGAAAAATGTTATTTATATTTTAACACTGACATATTATAAATTATTCTAAATAATCTTATGCCTATAACTTCAGAAATTAAAAAAATTCCCGATTCCCAAATGGAAGTAAAAGTTTGCGTTTCATGGGATGAATGGAAAAAATATATTGATATTGCCGCAGTCGATTTTTCTAAGGAAATAAAAATCCAAGGTTTTCGCAGCGGGAAAGCCCCCCGCGATATGGTTGAACAAAAAGTTGGCAAGGACGCGCTACTCGACGCGGCTGCCCAGCGTGCAATACAGGGAACATATCCGAAGGTGGTGGCAGAAAATAAAATAGACGCAATTGGAGCGCCAAAAGCTGAAATATTAAAGCTGGCCGAAGGCAATGATTTGGAATATAAAGTTGTCTGCGCGGTTATCCCGGAAGTTACAATGAAGCCGTGGAAAAGTTCAATCGAAAAAATTAATAAGGAATACGCGAAGAAAAAATCCGAAGTTTCCGAAGAAGAAATCAGCAAGGAACTGGAAAGCATAGCAAAAAGCCGGGTACAGCACATTAAAGTTGAACGCGAAGCGAAAGTCGGGGACAATGTCATTCTGGATTTTGAAGTAAAAAGAGAAGGTGTGCCAATCGAAAATGGTTCAAGCAAGAATCATCCATTAATACTTGGCCGCGGAGTTTTTATACCCGGATTTGAAGAGCAAGTGATTGGTATGAAGGCGGAGGAAACAAAAGAATTTGAACTTATATTTCCAAAAGAATATCACGACAAAGGGCTAGCGGGTTGTCCTGCTCAATTCAATGTTACTGTGAAAGAAGTACAAGAACGCAAGTCGCCGGAATTATCGGATGAGTTTGCAAGGTCTCTTGGAAAATTTAAAGATTTGGCAGACATGCGGAAAAGCGTGGCTGAAGGCTTGGGGGAAGAAAAGAAAAATGATATAAAAGAAAAACGCCGCGCGGAAATTATTGATGCGCTGATTGAATTAACGCAAGCAGAACTTCCCGAGGTACTTATTCATGAAGAACTTCACAAGATGATTAACGAATTTGAGATGCAATTACAGGGAATGAGCATGACATTTGATCAATATTTGCAGCAGTTAGGCAAGAAAATCGATGACCTAGAAAAAGAGTGGGAACCACAGGCAATCAAGCGCATAAAAGCCGCCTTGGCCCTCGAGGAAGTTGCCAAGGAGAGAGAAATCGAAGTTGCTAGCACGGAAATTGAAGCCGAAATGAACAAAACTCTCGTGCAATACAAAAAAATCAAAGATGTGGAAAAGAATATTGATTTAGGAAAATTGTACAATTATATCAAAGGAATGATGCAGAATGAGAAGGTGCTTGAAATGTTGGAAAATATTAAATAGCCAATTTAAATTGTTGCAGTTAATTTATTTATTTCAGGCATTTTAAATCTCTAATTTACAATTTTCAATTTCCAATTTACAAGCAATTTTCAATTTTAAAATTTTCAAAACGGAAATTGATAATTGAGTAATTGTAAATTCATTGAAAATTGATCATTGATAATCGGAAATTATATGAAAAGCCAGTATCTTATCCCGACAGTAATTGAAAAGACCGGCTATGGCGAACGGGCATACGATATTTATTCCCGCCTGCTTAAAGACAGAGTGATTTTTTTAGGAACTGCTATTGATGATGGAGTAGCGAATGCCATTATCGCACAGCTTCTCTTTTTGGATCAGCAAAACTCCAAAGAAGATATAAAAATATACATAAACTCCCCGGGGGGAATGGTCAGCAGCGCTCTCGCTATTTACGACACGATGCAATATGTCCGCGCAGATGTGCAGACAATCTGCGTCGGGTTGGCGGCTTCAGCGGCATCGTTACTTTTAGCGGCCGGAAAGAAAGGCAAGCGTTTTGTTTTGCCGAATGCCGAGGTCATGATTCATCAGGTTATGGGTGGAACTCAGGGGCAGGCCTCGGATATTGATATTCATGCTAAGCATATCTTAAAAACCAAAGGCGTATTAAATCAAATTCTTGCGAAGCATACCGGACAAAAAATCGCGAAAGTGGAAAAAGATACCGATCGCGATTATTTCATGACAGCCAAAGAAGCGATGGAATATGGAATTGTGGATAAAGTAATAGCTCAATAATTTAAAATTGATAATGCACAACAAAAAACACCCTACAAAAATTAAGGTGTTTTTTGATTGAATTTTTTCTATAATTTCCAATGATCAATTTTCAAGTTACATTGAATTTTCAATGTAACAATGATTCAATGTTTGAAAATTTGAAAATTAATTCATTGGTTATTGATTGAAAATTGTGAATTGTGAATTGAAAATTAAAAGCAATAAATGAATAAAAATAATAATATAAAGCTCAACTATTTTTGCAAGAAGATTATTTTAGAATAGATAAGAGGCTTTCGCCGTTCATATCTTCGGGTTTTTGAATATTAAATATGTCGAGTATCGTAGGCGCGATGTCGCTCAAAAGACCGCCGACTTCACTTTGCTGACGTACGATTTCTTCTGATTTTTTATCGCGATGGTTATCCGGCGTGACAAACCAAAGGGGAACGGGATTAGAAGAATGTTCCGTATTGATTTGCCCCGTATGATAATTTTTAATTTCTTCAACATTTCCATGGTCAGCTGTAATAAGTAAACAGCCGCCCTTTTTCAGAACCGCCGGAATCAATTGAGAAAGGTTTTTATCCACAGCTTGGACTGCAATAATACAGGCCTTTTCATTTCCTGTGTGCCCGACCATGTCAGCGTTTGCATAATTTACAAGTATAAATTCATATTTGTCTTTCTCGATTGCATTAAGCAACTTTTCCGTTATTGATGCCGCACTCATTTCTGGTGCTTCATCAAATTTAGAAACTGCCGGAGAGGGAACAAGCACCCTGTCTTCCCCCGGCCATGGATCTTCCTTCCCCCCGTTAAAGAAGTAGGTGACATGAGCATATTTTTCTGTTTCAGCTATGCGAAGTTGCTTATATTTGTTTTTACTAAGAACCTCTCCAAGTCCTCCCCTGAGCGCTACGGGAGGAAAAGCTATTTTTACCGGAAGATCTCTTTCATATTCCACCAACGTTACAAAATCTATTTTTAAAATCTGGCGCTTAAAACTTTCAAAACCAGGAAGCACAAATGCTTTGGTTAGTTCGCGCGCGCGATCTTCGCGAAAATTGAAAAATATCACAGCGTCTCCATCTTTAATTGTAGCTACCGGTTTTCCATTTTCTACCACGATGGATGGTTCTATATATTCATCGGTGATTTCTTTTGCATATGAATCCTGGAGGCACTTAATTGGGTCAGAAATTTCGATGCCCTTTCCTTCGGTAATAAGCCGGTAAGCTTTTTCAACGCGATCCCAGTTGTTATTCCTATCCATTGCCCAATTTCTTCCACAAAGTGAGGCGATTTTTCCTACCCCCAAAGATTTAATGTGGTCTTGTACATCCTTAATCGCTTTTGTTCCGGAAGTTTGAGGCGAGTCGCGTCCATCAGTAAATGCGTGAATAAAAACATTATCGGAAAGCCCATTTTCTTTCGCCATTTCCATAATGGCAAAAAGATGTTCCATGTATGAGTGGACACTTCCTTGTCCGATAAGTCCCATGATATGGAGAGCGGAACTTTTTTCCTTGACTGATTTCATAGCTTCCAATAGCGCGGCATTAGAGAAAAACGATCTATCCTGGATAGAAAGAGTTATGCGCGGTAAGTTTTGATAGACAATTTTTCCCGCGCCTAAGGCCATATGTCCGACCTCACTATTTCCGGATTCGCCCCAAAACAGCCCGACGGAAATACCAGATGCCTGCAAAGTCGTCATCGGATAATGATTGTTAAGCTTTTCTATGGTGGGCAAATTTGTTTCCTTAAGGACGTTACCCTTGCTGTTATTGCTGATTCCCCAACCATCAAGCACGACAAGTACGACGGGTTTCATAATGGTATTGTGTAAAAGTTAGTATTATAATATGAATCGTAGCATCTTTAAGCTGTTTTGACAAAATTTTAATTTTGAGATATCATGTTTAAGCAGATAAATATATAAGCGTTACTGCAACGCTTGAAATTCCGTCGTTCGCCCCAAATGAAAGTGAAGCTTTCGTTTGTTGCTCGCCAGGAATTATAAAAATTGACCGGTTCGAATTGATTAGCAATACCGAAAAGGCTTGTTTACCCCCACACCTATTCAAATAAAAAACTTGTGATTATTGATAATTAAAGCCGCTAGGCGGCTTCGCCCTATAACTTTAAACGGCGCAAATTATTACTGGAATAGGTGTGGGGGAGATTACGATTTTTGCACTATCATGAAGTCTATTTTTACTTCAACAATAAAAAATACTTGCATTCAGTCGTAAGGCGCATAGCGCTTGCTTTAGTTTTGTATTGCATTTCATTCGCAACGGATGAAAATGTATGGGAATAATTATTTTAGGTACAATTAGCGGCATTGCTGTCGGTTTTTATCTTGGCTATATAGTCAGGCAGGCCATTGCGCGTAAGCGTCTGGACACTGCCGAAGGACAAATTGAAAAAATGACAGGAGAGGCTGAGAAAAAATCTCAGGAGACCATTTTAAACGCGAAAAAAAGAGCGGTTGAGATTCTCGAAGCAGCTAAAAAACAGGAAAAAGAGCGCGAGGATCAAATACTCAGAAGCGAACAGCGTCTTGAAAAACGTGAAATTGCGCTTGATCAAAAAACCGAAGAGATAGAGCGCAATCGTAAATTGCTTGAACAAAAAGTTGAAGAAGTGCGAAAAATAAGACAAGAATCCGAGGAAGCGCGGAAAAAAGAACTCGATAGGCTTGAAAAAATTGCCGGACTTTCTAAGCAGCAGGCTAAAACAATTTTACTTCAGCTTACTGAGGAAGAAAATCGCGACGCAATCGCTCAGCACATTGCAAAAATAGAGAAAGAAGGCAGTGAAGATATTGAAAAAAGAGCCAAAACTCTCATGACAAGCATCATCCAAAAATATGCCGGATCTCATGCGGCGGAAATAGTAACTACGACAGTTGCTATTCCATCAGATGAAGTTAAGGGAAGAATTATCGGACGCGAAGGACGCAACATTAAGGCTTTGGAAAAACTTACCGGGGTTGAGATTATTGTCGATGATACTCCAGAGGCTGTTGTAATTTCAGGCTTCGATCCTATTAGGCGTGAAATTGCCCGTATCGCGCTAGAAAAGCTTATTGGTGATGGCCGTATTCACCCAACACGAATCGAAGAAGCGGTTGAATATGCCAAGAAAGAAATCGATAATAAAGTTAAGGAGGCAGGCGAGGCCGCTACTTACGATTTGGGTATTGCCGGACTCGATCCGAAGCTTGTTTATTTGCTTGGTCGTTTAAGATATAGAACGAGTTTTGGACAAAATGTACTTCTACACTCACTTGAAGTAGCGCATCTTTCGGGAGCTCTTGCCGCAGAACTTGGAGCAGACGTTGCTGTAGCAAAAAAGGCCGGACTCTTGCATGATATTGGAAAAGCGGTCGATCATGAAATACAAGGAACGCACGTTGAAATTGGCATAAAGATTATGGAAAAATTCAACATGCCAAAAGAAGTTATTGATGCGATAAAATCTCACCATGAAGATTATCCGTTTGAAACACCGGAATCTTTTATTATTGCTGCAGCTGATGCGATTTCAGCGAGCCGTCCGGGTGCGAGAAAAGACACTATAGAAAAGTATCTCAAAAGACTCGAAGAGCTCGAAACAGCCGCAAATTCATTTGCCGGTGTTGAAAAAACATACGCAATTCAAGCAGGAAGAGAAATTAGGGTTTTCGTTAAGCCCGAGGAAATTGATGACCTTGGCGCATTAAAGCTGGCGAGAGAAATTGCCGACAAAATTGAACAAGATTTGAAATATCCTGGAGAAATAAAGGTAAATGTACTTAGGGAGACCAGAAGCGTGGAATACGCTAGGTAAAAGATAAATCACAAATTACAAAAAACAAACCCCAAACAATATACAAAACACAAAATTTTAAATTACAAACCGTTTGCTATTTTGGGTGTTGGTCATTGTGATTTGTTTGGGATTTGGAAATTGTGATTTGGTGCTTTGAGTCCCAAGGGTTGTGTATAATATATTTGCTTTATTTATGGGATAAATAGTATAATAATAGAAGTCAAACATAAAACATAAACCCAGTTAAATCCCCGACAAGTCGGGGCCTGCGTCTCGCAGGATTTAACAGGGTAAACTAGGAAGGATGGTGACATTATGGCTAATATAAACAAAGACGCTCTTGTAGATGCAATCGCAAATAAAACTGATCTTTCAAAAAAAGCAGTTGAAAGCGTAATCGAAGCTCTTGAAGAAAAAATCACCCAAGAAATCAGACAAGGAAATAAAGTTACATTAACTGGATTTGGAACATTCAAGGTTTCCAACCGGGCTGCTCGTGAAGGAATTAACCCTCAGACAAAAGCAAAAATTCAGATTCCGGCAATGACAGTTCCTAAATTTACTGCCGGTAAGGCATTAAAAGAAGCTGTTAGATAAGCTTTATTATACAGAAGATGGAAACAAAATCCCCCGCCTAGGGTGGGGGATTTTGTTATGAGAAATTTTTGTTGCCAATTTTTTATCAATTATTCATTTAACAACATTCTAACTAACATTTTTCTCCCGGGGCGGACGGTCAAGAATATCAGAGTGTTGTTGTCGTATACAAAAGTATAATTTGTCAACCCCCCGTGTGAATATAAAAAATTAAAATTTCTCTAATTGCGTTTGATGAGTAAATAAAATTAAAAACGCAAAACGTAAAGTTCAAAGTTAAATTATCTTCCCCCCTTTCTTAAAGGGATATGCCTGAAAGAAAGAGGGATTTCTGTAAAAATCTCCCTCAATCCCTCTTTAGAAAAGAGGGAGGCAATGCAAATATTCTTTCTTCAGCCACCCCTTTTTAAGGGGGGAAAGAGTTCTAAAAAAGTTATCCA
>Ga0247841_10000955_pt1 | contig 70553 bp, 71 predicted proteins | sample LaCruzMarch2015__2_FD_192410 | JGI IMG/M metagenome (GOLD analysis project Ga0247841, IMG submission 192410) | Freshwater microbial communities from meromictic Lake La Cruz, Castile-La Mancha, Spain - LaCruzMarch2015_18m | ecosystem: Environmental > Aquatic > Freshwater > Lake | place: Spain... | reverse complement strand
TTCACCGCTTCCGTTGCCAATTTATCCGCTAGGCAATTTTCTTCTCGGGGAATATGTTTAATTAAAACTTTATCAAAACCCGTTAAAAGATGCACTGCCCGATTATATAGATTTATTATACCGACATGCTTAACCTTGTAGATCTTATTTAACTGCCGGGCGAGAAGCTGGCTATCGGTATTAATTTTTAAACTCTTAGCTTTTAACAACAATGCTTCTTCCAGTGCGTAAATCAGAGCAGTATATTCAGCGACATTATTCGTAGCCATGCCGATATAATTTGAAATATTCTTAATCCGTAAACCCTCTTGATAAATTACAATCCCTACCCCGCTATGCCCAGGGTTACCCTTGGATGCGCCATCAATGTAAATTTCTAAATGGCTCATTCCTTAATGTAAAGAATGCGGTTGCAAACTTCACAGGTTATAATATGTTCGTACATTTTAATCAAATTAATTACCTGAGGAGGAACTAACATATGGCACCCTCCGCAAGAATTATCTTTAACCGTAACCATGGCTAAACCATCCCGGCTATGTAAGATTTTTTCATACTCCTGCAGCATTTTAGGGTCGATATCGGGAATAATCTGTTTTCTTTGAGCATCCAGCTGGCTTAGCCGGCCGCCGATTTCTTCACTGCGTGATTCTACCAATTTCTTTTGCTGCAGAAAGACCTTCTCCTCATTCTTTAACTTCGAATTTTCCAAGTCAATCTGCGCTTTTATTTTATCCGATTCCTCAAAAAAGATTAGAATTTTTTCTTCAATTACCGCCCCGTCAGCCTGAGCATCGGCAATCTGCTGCTGCATAAGCTGAAATTCTTTGTTCGTCTTTAAGGAAAAAAGTTGTCCGGAAAGTTTTTTTACCCCTTCCGCATTCGTGGCAAGTTCCAATTCTTTTTCTTTACGTTGTTTTTGCAAATCCAGCGATTTCTTTTCCAAATCCAGCAGATCCTGTTTTTTTAACTCAAAAGCGGCTTCCAATGCCTTAATCTCTTCAGGCTTAGCCGCTTTTTCCTTTCCTAAAAAATAAATTTCGCTATCTAATTCCTGCAATCTTACTAAACTAATAATCTGGGCTTTCAAATCTACGTTCGCCAATTTATCTCCTTTAATAATGGTGGGCGATAGAGGACTCGAACCTCTGACATCTACAATGTGAATGTAGCGCTCTAACCAACTGAGCCAATCGCCCCACAATATATTCTGGGCCCACAGGGACTCGAACCCCGGACCAATTGATTATGAGTCAACTGCTCTAACCGACTGAGCTATGGGCCCTAAAAGACACAATCCGGTTCAGAAAAGCCTGCCTTAAGGTCAGGAAAATGAAAGTTTATAATATCAGATTTTTTTAATGCTGTAAAGAAAGATTTCTTAATTATCCCCTTAAAAAGTGCAAGTTTTAGGGGTTATCTGCATTAAAATAATGTGTAGATAAAAGGGGCAACCGCGCTGCTTTGCGTAAAGAAAATAAGTGTTCCCAATAACAAAAGCACTATGATTATTGGTGCTAACCACCACTTTTTTCTTACTCTTAAAAAATCCCAGAACTCCTTTATTAAGCTTAATTTGCTCATTTAACTAAAATCTCCTTTCGTAGTTTGAAATATTAAGGCCATTTTTTTCTTTTTTCTTCCAATAGGTTGTACCTTTATCTTTTCTTTCCAATAAATCAATCCTAAATAACCTCATCAGTAAACCTAGCGGAGTAAAAACTAGATAGAATAAAATAATCAAAATAACCCTGGTATTAATCCAGCCCAAAATGAAAGCAAACCGCATCCAAATTATATATATCGGCTTTAACAGAATAGGTAAAACTAATCCCACCGTAAAGAACATGCAAGAAACTATCAGGCTATTTACTGCAATAGCATGCTTTTGCCTGAAGAAAAATAAACCACCTAAGGCTAGAAAAACCACCCCCATAGTTAATCCAAAGCTTTTTAAAGTTACTTTATCTAATTTAAGTTTATCCATTTTTAGTCTAACTCAAATTCTTTCTGCCAAATTACATCTTTATCTACTTTCGGCTGATCTAATTTATCCAACAAAAAGCTCCCGAACATTAAATAATCAATTTCGGTACGCATAAAACATTTATAGGCATCTTCAGGAGTTAAAACTAAGGGCTCCCCCCTGACGTTAAATGATGTATTAATAATAACCGGGCAACCGGTTTTTTCAAAAAATGATTGGATCATATCATAATAAAGCGAATGATCGGTTTTTTTTACAGTCTGTATGCGAGCGGAATAATCTACATGAGTTACTGCCGGAATCAATGAACGCACTGTTTTTAGTCTAGCAAATCCATTAAAATTTCCGGAAACCTTGGACCTTTTGTCATTTTTTACGGGTGCAACTAAAAGCATGTAGGGGCTTTCTTTATCTAATTCAAACCATTCTGAAACCTTTTCTTTTAAAATTGAAGGAGCAAATGGCCGAAAAGATTCACGATATTTTATTTTAGTATTCATTTTAGACTGCATCTTAGGATTACGCGCATCACCAATAATGCTCCTTGCACCCAATGCTCGCGGCCCAAACTCTATACGCCCCTGAAACCATCCAATAACCTTACCCGCAATAATTAAATCAGAGACTTTTTCTACGATATCACTATAGCCTAATCGCCGATAAACAATATTTTGTTTCTTTAAAAAACCTTCAATGTATTCATCACTATAATCTGGGCCGAGCAATGAAGCCTTTTGTAAATCATTAACTTCATCAACCTTGCGCTGATTACCCAAATACTTATACCAAACTAAAAGCGCTGCACCTAATGCACCACCTGCATCTCCGCTGGCTGGCTGAATCCAAATATCTTTGAATGGACCTTCGCGAAAGATACGGCCGTTACCTACACAATTTAAAGCTACTCCTCCGGCAAGGCAAAGTTTATCCTGGCCGGTTATTTTATGAATATGCCAAGCCATCTTAAGCATAATTTCTTCAGTTACTTCCTGAATAGAAGCAGCAATATCCATATATTTTTGAGAAATTTTGGTCTCTGGCTTTCTTGGCGGTAGACTGAATAAACGGTTAAAATGAAAATTTGTCATGCGTAAACTATTACCAAACCCAAAATATTTCATATTTATTTTAAAAGAACCGTCATCTTTTAGATCAATCAGTTCATTTAGGATCACATCTTTATATAAAGGTTTACCATAAGGTGCTAACCCCATAAGCTTATACTCTCCAGAGTTAACCCTAAAACCCGTGTAATAAGTAAACGCCGAATATAACAAACCTAAAGAATTTGGGAACCGAAGATACTGCTGAATATCTAAGTTACTTTCCTTACCCACCCCAAAGCTGGCGGTCTCCCACTCGCCTACTCCGTCGATAGTTAAAATTGCGGCTTCCTGGAAAGGAGAAGGATAAAAAGCACTTCCCGCATGGGCTTCATGATGCTCCGTAAAAACAATTTTCCCATTAAAAGCTAGTTCTTTTCTGATTATCTCAGAAACCCATAGCTTTTGTTTCAACCAGCTAGGAATCGCTTGTATGAATTGGCTTATTCCGCTGGGAGCATAACTAAGAGCGGTCTCTAAGATACGCTCAAACTTAATAAAAGGCTTATCGTAAAATGCAACAAAATCTAGATCTCTAACGCTGATCCCTGCTTCTTTAAGGCAATAGTCAATTGAGTTTACAGGAAAATCTGCATCGTGTTTTTTACGAGTAAAACGCTCCTCTTGCACCGCAGCAATAATTTTACCATCGCTCACTATGCAAGCTGCACTGTCATGATAAAAACATGAAATACCTAATATTTTCATTTGATTATTTTTCCTTGCTCACAACCTTAAGAAAGGCGCTGACTATGCGGGGGTCAAATTGAGTTCCGGAAGATTTTTTAATTATATCTATCGCCGCGCTTTTGGCAAATGCCTTATGATACGGGCGATCACTGATTAAAGCCTGGTATACATCGGCAATCGCAATAACCCGGGCACCGAGTGGAATATCCTCACCTTTTATTCCGGTGGGATAACCTTTACCATCCCAACGTTCATGATGGTAAAAGATAAACGGAATCAAATCATGTAAAAACTGAATCGGCCGGATAATATCCGCACCAATTTGGGGGTGTTTTTTAATCTCATCAAACTCTTTTTTATTAAGCTTGCTTTTTTTAAGCAGGATGTTTTCGCTAATGCCGATTTTACCTAAATCATGCAGCATGGAAGCCTGCTTGATTAATTCCACTTCTTCTTTAGGCAAGTTTAATTCTTTAGCTACCCCGATGGCAAAGTGCACTGTATTTTCTACGTGCTCGCCGGTATAGTGATCTTTTAATTCCAGGGTTTTAGCAAAGGCAAAGATTGATTCACTTAACCCCTGCTTCGACTGTTTATTTAGCTTATTAATCGTATTCTTTAAGGTTTTTATCCCGACAACTCTGGAGATCTTTTCTATTCCCTTGCTCAGCAAATTTTTAACATCTAAAGAAGAATAGACGCGATTACCTCCGCCTTCTTTAACCTTGTTCAGCAACAGATCGGCCAGATTGACTAAATCCATTCCGTTTTTTGCCCGATCATCGGGAAAAGAAGCCACCGAAAGGCTCATTTTTAATTTCACCTTATGCTTTTTATTTCCAAAGTTTATAAAATTCAAAGAATCCAGCAGCCTCTGTGCCACGATAAAACCAGCATTACGGTTTAATCGTGGAGAAATAATAATAAACTCTTCACCGCTATAACGAATAAGAATATCATACCGCCGGACCATGCGTTTAAGCTGCTTGGCCAATTGCTTTAAAACTAAATCTCCGAAAGCAATTCCATAAACATCATTGATGGATTTAAAGTAATCGACATCCAGCATGATTACGGTTAAATTTTGAGCATACCTTCTGGCCTGATGGAATTCAACCTCAATGGCCTCTTGTAAATAACGATAGTTATATAACCCGGTATGCGCGTCGATAAGCGAGATACTTTTTAATTTTTCATTGGTTTTAATCAACTCGCGATTTAATTTGCTTTTCTCTAATTCCGAAACTTTACACCGGTTTGTTTCCTGCAAAAGATCCTGCGTGCGTTCACCAACCAACTCTTCTAAATCTTCGCGGTAACGCTTAAGCTCTTCATCAACCTTTCTTTTTTGGGTGATATCCACATTTACCTCAGCCACCAACCAGTCGCCATTTTTATCCTGATAAGGTATGGTCGTAACCTGAATCGGCCGATTACCTTCTTTAGCTAAAATCTCTTCGCTGATCACAACTTTTTTTGTTTTAAAAGCCTCTACGATAGCACATCCGGGACACGCGCCCTTGCGGCCCATAAAATATTCAAAACATTTTTTTCCCTCCCAGTCACCATAATTACGCGCCCACTCCGAATCTACATAACGCAGGTTAAAATCTTTATCAATAATATCTAAACCGGTTTTAGTTGCCCCAAGAGTAAATTCCAATCGTTGAAGCAAAACATTTACTTTTTCCTCAATTTCTTTTCGATATTCAATTTCCATTTCTAATGATTCCGTGCGCTGTTTTACTAAAGACTCCAGCTGCTCATGATAAATTTTTAATTCATTCTCATATTTTTTATTTTGCGTGACATCACGGAAATTCCATACACGTCCTACAATTTTATCTTTGATTTTTTGAGGTAAAGAGAACCTCTCAAACACCCGTCCATCCTTAAACATCAGCGTACCGAAAGATTCTTCTTCAGGATGCTGGTATAGCCGCCGCACTTCAGCAATAAAACCCTTAGGATCTACAAGTTGATCGAAAACATACTCCAATAGCTTCTGATCATCTTTAGTTTTATTTAAAGCGTCGGGAATACGCCAGAGATCAATAAATCGTTGGTTATTACTAACCACTTTCCCATTAAAATCTACAACTAGAATACCGTCTCTGGATCCATCGAGCGCTGCATTCTGCAAAGAGAGCAACTGCTGCATTTCATCTTCGTTTTTTTTACGCTCAGTAACATCTCTAAAATCGCCCAAAAGGCACTCTTTTGAATTCAAATTTATCTGTGTCGCACTAATATCGGCATAAAAAATACTGCCGTCTTTTCTTTTTACCGGAACATTCACTGAAACAAAAACCTCTTTCTTTAACCAGCGTTCAATTTCTTTAAAAACAAAAAGCAAATCCTTAGGCTCATGGATATCTTTAACGCCAATCTGTTGTAACTCTTTTTGATTATACCCTAACATTCGGCCAAACGATTTATTACTGTAAACAAATCGCTTTGATGCTATCTCCATCATAACTATTCCATCCGACGAGAGCTCAAACATTGTCCTGAATTTATTTTCAGATTCAATTAAGACTGATTCTGCTATCTTGCGTTCGCTAATTTCTTTACGCAATGCTTCGTTAGAACTAACCAGCTCCGCTGTTCTCACTTTGACCCTCAGCTCAAGCTCCGCGCGGATATCCTTTAACCTTTCTGCCTCGTTCTTATGCAAAGTGATATTTCTGGCAATTCCAGTTGTACCGATTACCTTTCCCTGATTATCAAAAAAGGGGGTCTTAATCGTTTCAATCCACTGCTCACCGCCCTCTTGATACATGAGCATCTCCTGAACACATTTACGTTTTTTACTATCGATTACCTCCTGATCATCGGCACGATAATTTAAAGCTAACTCTTTCGGCCAAATATCCAGATCAGTCTTACCAACAATATCTTCAATTTTAAAGCCACAAGCCCTGGCAAAAGGTTCATTTACCGCAATAAATTTACCCTGGACATCTTTAAGCCAGGCAATATCCGGAATATTATCCAGAATAGCTTTCTGCTGGAACTCTATATTCCGCAGCTTAACCGCTGTAATTTCGAAATTATTTTCTTTGGGATCTTTCATAATCAATTATGCGTTGTTCGTTAAAAACAAAAACAGCCTCCTTAAATTAAGAAGCTGTTTTAGGCTTATTTTTAAACAGGCCATCTTTAAACTCCTATTTAGTTATAATCTAATACTCCCTCTGATGCGCCAAAGTCATATCCATAAAAGTGCGCAACCTGCGCGAACGCGACGGATGCCTGAGTTTCTTTAAGGCCTTAGCCTCAATTTGCCTGACTCTTTCGCGGGTAACCTTAAAAACATTGCCTACCTCTTCTAAGGTACGCGCAGAACCATCCTGGATGCCGAAACGTAAAACCAAAATCTTTTTCTCTCTTTCGGTTAACGTACCTAAAGCAGAATTCATTTCATCTTTTAACATCGAGCGCACAGTTTCATTTGCCGGAGAAACTGCCTTTTTATCCTGGATAAAATCACCAAAATGCGTATCCCCCTCATCGCCGATCGGCATCTGCAATGAAATCGGTTCCTGGGCAATCTTTAATATGGATTTTATCTTGCCCTGCGGAAAACGCATTTTATGGGCGATCTCTTCAGGGGTCGGCTCCCGGCCATTTTTCTGAACAAAAACCCTGGAAAATCGGATTATCTTGTTAATTGTTTCCGTCATATGCACAGGTATTCTAATCGTGCGGGCCTGGTCCGCGATCGAACGAGTAATCGCCTGGCGAATCCACCAGGTGGCATAAGTTGAGAACTTATAACCGCGCTTATATTCAAATTTCTCCACCGCCCGCATTAATCCGATATTCCCTTCCTGAATCAAATCCAAAAAAGAAAGCCCGCGATTGGTATATTTTTTGGCAATACTTACCACCAAGCGTAAATTTGCTTCAACTAATTTCTTTTTTGTGCGGCTAAACTTAAGATGCGCGGTCTTAATCAACTTCATCTGCTCTTTAATCTTACTATACGGCTGCGCCAAATCTTTGAGTATTTGACGGCTGCGCAGGTCATTTCTTTTATTTAAACGTTTAAGGTGTTCTAATTCCCGAAGCAAAAGATTCAGCTTGCGTACCGCTGCCTCGATAACTGAAGTAGTAAAATTAAGCTGTAAGATTAAATTTATCGCATTGCCGTCACTACGCGTCAGTTTAATTTTACCTAGAATGCGTTTAAATCTACCGATAACACTACTTTTTTTTATCCGAATATCCTCTTTAACTACCTCCTCCATATTAATCTTATCTTCAAGGATATTCGCGGCAACCAGTAAAACTTCATTTCGGGCGAATTTTGTTACTAAAACAGCGCGTTTAAATTTATCTTCGGCATCCTCGATCTTCTTGGCTAACTCAATTTCATTCTCCCGGCTAAGCAGGGAAATCGACCCCATCTGTTTTAAATACATTTTTACCGGATCATCTAAAGGCATAAACCGTTCTTCGCTTTTAAGCTGTTCCGTAAGTAATTCTTCCCGCTGTTGTACTAAATTTTGTTTATCCTGCTGGGTAGCCCGGTTTGCGGATAACCCCGCATCCGCTTCTCCCTCAACCACCTGAATATCTTCATTGCCCAATAATTCAAAAAGATGGTCAATAGCTACCGTGCTGGAAAGATCTTCCGGTAATAAATCATTGACCTCATCATAAGTTAAAAAACCCTTCTGCTTTCCCAGGGCAATTAACTTTTCCATATCTTTAGTGGGCTGCGGTTGATTCTTCTTCATGCTTGATCGCCTTTCTTTATAAGATTATGAAATTCTTGAATAAGACTGTTTAATTTTCCCTCATCCCCCCGAGATTGGGCACTTTTAATCTGCTGGTGCAGATTCTCACGCTGGGCTTTTTTCTTTTGCACTTTAATACGCGCGATACAGTCATTAACCGCCTTATCTCTGCCTTGCTCGTCAAGGGCGGGCATAAACATAGTTTCACAAACCAATTGGCTGGCATCATCTTCACTGAAATAATTCATCAGTACGCTGGGTGTAATATTTTTGCCCTCAAGGACCAAATTCTGCATCAGGGAAACAATTTTAGCAGTGCGCGCATCCGTAAAATCAGCAGGCGATAACTGCTGCATAATTTTTTCAATCAACTCTTTTTCCTCAAGCATGAATTTAATCAAAAGTTTCTCCGCCGGATTAATCGGGGCCTGCTTTTTTTCTAAGTTCATCGGTTCAGGCGTGGGCCGAGGATCTGCAGGTTTTAATTTCCCCAGCTCCTCAAGAATATGCTGTTCCGGTATACGCATCAGTTCAGATAATCTTTTAGTATATTCCCCTCTCAGGATAGCATTATCAAATTTATTTATAGTTAAGAGCATCTCAGAAGCAATTTTAGCCTTGCCATGCGCATCATTTATGTCATGGCGGCTCCTTAAAACATCCAGCTTATAATCAAAAAAACTTGCCGCATTTTTAACTTTGTCTTTTAAAGTATCAATCCCCTTCTGACGCACCAGTGTATCCGGATCCATCCCCTTAGGTAAAGGAACAACTTTTACGTTTATACCCTCATCAATAAGCAGGTCTAAACTCCTTAAGGTAGCTATTTCTCCGGCGGTATCACCATCGTAAATCATCACCACATTATGCGTATAACGCTTAAGTAATTTAATCTGCTCTAAAGTAAGCGCGGTTCCCTGAGAAGCTACGATATTTTTCAGCCCCTCTTGATAGGGAATTATAAAATCCAGGTAACCTTCCACAATTACCGCGCTATCCGCATCCCGTATGAAATCTTTGGATAAATTAAAACCAAAAAAATTCCTTCCTTTAGTATAAACCGGCGTCTCCGGAGAATTAATATATTTAGGTAAGCTATTATCCAGTACCCGGGCGCCAAACCCAATCATCCGGCTGCGTATATCAAAAACAGGAAAAATAATGCGATTGCGGAAACGATCGTAATAACCGCCTGAGTCTTTAGGCAAGACCAAACCTGCTTGTTCCAAAACTGCCAAACTGACATTTTTGCTTCTTAAAAAATTAATTAAATTATCCCAGCCGGAAGTAGCGAACCCTAAATGAAACTCTTTGATTGTCTCAAGCTTAATCCCTCTACCTAATAAATAACTTAACGGGTCCGTTGTTGCGCCGTCGCGATGCAGGTTATTTTCATAAAAACTTACCGTTAACTCATTAACTTTATACAATTGGCTGCTTAAACTCGCAGCCTTAGCTAACTCCGGCGCATCCTGATCAGGTAAACTAACCCCGCATTTTTTGGCCAACATTTCAACCGCCTCAGGAAATTCCATCCGCTCATGGCGCATAAGAAATCTAAAAGCATTACCCGATTCACCGCAGCCAAAACAATGATAAATCTGACGCTCCGGAGAAACCATAAATGAAGCAGTCTTTTCATGATGAAACGGACAGTTGGCCTTAAAATTATTCCCGGCCTTCTTCAGCGGAATATAGCCGGAGATTATCTCAACAATATCTACGCGGCCAAGTATATCTTCTAATAAATTTTCAGGAATACGACCCGACATTTTTACTTTCTTTTTATCCTGGTAAAACCGGAACAGGCAATAACTCCAAAATCCTGTTTTGCATATTTCTCAATGTTATCCAAAAGCAAGTTTAACCCTAAAGTATCACTGGAAATATGACCGGCAATAATCACATTTAAATTAGCATCTTTAACTTTTTTAAAATGCTCTTCGCTCAAATGCATCGAAATTAAAGTTCTTACCCCGGCCTTATATAGTTTATCAAAAACTTCCTTTGACCCCTCGGTGCCCCCGGTCATTTCAAACAAAATCTTACCTACCGGCCGTCGGGGATTTCCCAAAATTATACGCGGACCGGTATTAAACTTCTGGGCAATCTGATATTCCGGTATAGTATTTAATATCTTTACCGCGTCTTTAAGCAAACACACCTGACTAGTTTTCCGCTTAAAAATAGCCTCTAAATATCTATACACGTGATTATCTGCCGGTGTATGCATATTCATAAAAGGCATATTTAATAACCTGGCAGCATCCACCGGCCGAGTATGATTCTGCGGCAATACCCTGCGCTGGACTTCGGCCATCCTCTCTTGCAATAGCTTAGCCGCGGTCAGCTGCGCCACCCCCGCTTGAGTTAAAAGGTCAACCTGCAGCCGCATTACTTCATGTAAACCTGCGTAAGCCTTTCCTTCAGGATGATGCGCAATTACCAAATCCAACCCTTCTTGCTGACGGATGCGGTCAGCCAACAAAAGTTCCGCAACTTCAATATCAATACCAACCATAATCTTTTTAATCTCTAGATTAGGGTTACCAAAAAGAATCGCTGAATCCGGAAATGATTTTATTCTTTGCTTATCCTTACGCGGATCAGCTAAGCGGCCGAAATTGACTACCTGATTATAAAAATCAATTAATTTCATTTGTGGTTAAATTTTTCCATAACTTGCGTAACCGTGGGATTAAATTTTTCCTGGGCGGAAAACTTAGAAAAAATATTACTCCAAAGCCAAGCGTAGGTCTGAGGTAAAATCGCAAAACTCCGCCTGCCTAAATACGAGTATTTTACCGAATTGCTAAGATAAGTAACACTCGAAATAACCAGAATAAAAGATAACAAGCTGATAATCAGAAAACCCCGTCCAATTCCCAGAATTAACCCTAAACATTGATTAATTTTAGGAATTGCATCCAATTGTATAAAACGGGAAAGCAGGCCGCGCAACCCTACAAAACATAAATAACCTAATGCGATTAAAAAAATGAAAATGATGAAATCCAAAAACTCTAAAGGCATCTCTTTAGGCAAAAAACGCCCCTGGATAAGATTCGAAAGAGCAGTATAATAATGCAGTGCGATATAGGAAGAAAATAATACTCCGCAGAATTTAAAAATCTCAACGGATAAGCCTTTTTTTACAGCAATGTAACATACTCTAAATAAAACAATTAGAATGATAAAATCTAAAAAATTAAATTTTGCCAAAATCCCTAGAATCATAATAATCTCCCTCTCTTAAAACAGTCTGGATTTAAATTATCTAAAAGTATAACATATACCCGAGCGGATTGTCAAGGAAAGGAGCTGATTTATCCTCTAAACCAGGAGATAGTACGCTCTAGCCCATCCTCTAGGCGCACAACCGGTTTCCAAGCCAGAAGTTTATGGGCTTTAGTGATATCCGGCTGGCGTTGCTGGGGGTCATCTTGGGGCAATTTCCTATAGACAACTTTACTTTTAGAGCCGGTGAGTTTTAAAACTAGTTTTACCAGTTGCCTAATCGTAAATTCATGGGGATTACCCAGATTAATCGGTAAATTTTGATCAGAAAGCATCAAACGCAATATACCCTCAATCAAATCATCAATATAACAAAAGCTTCTGGTTTGTCGGCCTCTTCCATAAACCGTTAACGCCTTGCCTTTTAGGGCCTGATCAATAAAATTTGGCACTACCCGTCCATCATCATGACGCATTCTTGGCCCGTAGGTATTAAAGATACGCACAATCTTAGTATCCAATTTATGCACACGATGATAGGCCATTGTAAGTGCCTCAGCAAACCGCTTAGATTCATCATAGCAACCGCGCACGCCAACAGAATTAACATGCCCCCAATAGCTTTCCTTTTGCGGATGCTCCAGAGGGTCGCCATAAACTTCCGAGGTAGAAAAAAGCACAAAAACAGCCCTCTTCTTTTTAGCTAAACCTAAAGCATTGTGCGTACCTAAAGAACCAACTTTTAAAGTTTGAATAGGGAAATCTAAATAATCCTTCGGAGAAGCCAATGAAGCACAGTGTAAAACATAATCTAATTTACCGGGAATATCGATATAATTTGAAACATTACAAACCTTTAAACGAAAATTTTTATCTTGCAAAAACGGTTCCAGGTTCTTCCGGCTACCCGTGATAAAATTATCTAAACAAATTACCTTATAATTACTCGCCAGCAGCTTTTGACATAAATGCGAACCAATAAAACCTGCGCCTCCGGTAACTAAAATAGTCTGCTTAGGCATTTTCTTTCCAAAAATCAACCGTAATTTTTAACCCCTGAATAAAATTAACTCTCGGTTTAAAATTTAATAATTTAGTTGCTTTTCCAATATCGGCTAAAGTCTTAAATACATCCCCTGGCCGCTTTGGACAAAATTTAGGGCGTATATCTTTTTTAAGAATTTTATTTAAAATCTTAATTAAATCCAAAATTGAAGTATCTTGACCAACAGCAATATTAAAAACATCATGTTTAATTTTATCTGCTTTAACAGCAAGTAAATTAGCGCTTACGACATTCTGGACAAAGGTAAAATCCCGGGACTGCCGGCCATCACCGAAAACCGGCGGGGACTGATTATTAAGTAAACAATTGATAAACTTCGGGATAACTACTGCATAGTCATCATCCAAAGCCTGGCGCGGCCCAAAAACATTAAAATAACGCAAGGCAACTGTAGGTAATCCATAATATAAACTGAATATTTTACAATAATATTCACCGGTTAATTTACTTAGGGCATAAGGCGAGATCGGGCTAGGTATGAAACTTTCCTTTTCCGGATAATCTTTTACTTCTCCATAAACAGAGCTAGAGGAAGCAAAAACAAAACGTTTTACTTTATTCAACCGGCAAGCCTCAAGCAGGTTAAGCGTTCCGTCAATATTCACACGATTATACGCATGCGGCTGCTCCATGCTTTTAGGCACACTTCTTAGGGCCGCTTGATGTAATACAAAATCAATCTGCTTGGTCGCTTTAATACAGGCTTGCTTAGAACAAATATCTGCCTTAATTAAATCAATCTTATTTTCTAAGCCTTTTAGATTATGAATCTTTCCGCTGGAGAAATTATCTAAAATCCTCACAGCATGGCCCTGCTTAACCAGCGCCTCCACAATATGCGAACCGATGAAACCCGCTCCCCCGGTAACCAAAAACCTGCTCATAGCCTCTCCACCTTCTCGGTATATTTGCCCTTAAAGACGTTCCGAGAATCAAAAATAAATTTAGCATTTTTTAATAAAACCTGGTAGTCAACTTGCGTATGATCCGTAGCGATCAGGCAGCAGTCAAATTCTTTAATTTTTTTAGCACTCAACACCACCGATTTCAAACCCAGCCCCTTGAGCTTTAAAAAAGGTATCAACGGATCTGCATAAGAAACTTTAGCGCCATGCCTTTTTAGGCTATTGATTACATCAATACTTGGTGACTTACGCAAATCTTTGATATCCTTTTTATAAGTAACCCCAATGACTAATATTTTTGCACCCTTTAGTTTTCGTCCCATCCGTTCCAAAGCCTCTTTGGTCCTCTTGACGATATATTCAGGCATATAATTTATTACGTGAGATGCCAGCTTAATAAAACGCGAATGAAAACCAAAACTTTTGGCCTTCCAATGCAGATATAAAGGATCTTTCGGGATACAGTGCCCTCCCACACCCGGCCCGGGATAAAAAGGCATAAAACCAAACGGCTTCGTACTAGCAGCGCCAACAACCTCCCAAATATCAATTTTCATTTGATGCGCCATCATTGATAACTCATCAATCAAACCGATATTAATTAAACGAAAGGTATTTTCCAGCAGTTTCACGGTTTCGGCGGCCCGACAGCTGCTTACCGGAACAACCTGTTTAATAATGATCCGGTAAACCTCCATCGCCAGTTGTGTGGCTAAAGGCGTAAGCCCCCCAATAACCTTAGGAATATTATGCACGGGAAATTTTTTGTTACCCGGATCAATCCTTTCGGGTGAAAAACAAAGATAGAAATCACGGCCGTGCCGAAACCCGCGATTTTGAAAAATCGGCAAAATCTCTTCTTCAGTTGTCCCCGGATATGTAGTACTCTCTAAAATTACTAACGCGCCATTTTTTAAATACAGAGCAACCTGAGTAACTGCATTTTTAATAAAGGAAATATCCGGAAGATATTTTCCCTTCAAGGGGGTGGGAACGCAGATTAAGACTACATCGGCTTGCGCAATATCCGCAAAATCTTTGCTCGCTTTAAAATAACCACTAGCTAATATCGTTTTCAGCTCTTGGCTGCTTATATCGCTGATATAAGATTTCCGCTGAGCAATAGATTTCAGGCGGTCAGCATCAATTTCAATTCCCGTTACCTTAACCTTTTTTTTAGCAAATTCTAAAGCCAAAGGAAAACCGACATAACCCAAACCCACTACGGCGAGCTTTAACTGTTTATTATTTATTTTTTTTCGTAGATCTAACAAACTTTTATCCATTTCCCTGGCCTATCCCGATATAAGTAAAACCCAACTTCTTAAGCTGCTTAGAATCATAAATATTTCTTCCATCAATTACGAGTGCGCGTTTCAATGTTTTTTTTAATCTTACGAAATCTAACTCCTTGAACTCATTCCATTCCGTGGCCACAATAAGACAATCCGCTCCTCTAGCTGCTTGGTATGCATCTTTACAAAAAATTACTCCCTTTAAGATTTTTTTTGCTTTTTCCATCGCTTCCGGATCATAAACTTTTATCTTTGCACCTTCCTGAATTAATACCTTGATTAAATCGAAACTTGGTGCATTTCTTAAATCATCGGTATTCGGCTTAAAAGCTAGTCCTAAAACTGTAATCAACTTACCTTTTACAATCCATAATGCGTCTTTAATTTTTTGGATAATAAACCGTTTCTGATCCTCGTTAGTATTTCTTACAGCTTTAAGAATTTCAAAATCGTAACCTAATTTTTCCGCTATCGTTATAAATGCGTCAAGGTCCTTAGGAAAACAAGAACCTCCATATCCTAACCCAGCATGTAAAAAATACCGGCCAATACGGTTATCCAAGCCCATTCCTTCTGCCACTTCTTGCACATCCGCACCTACCTGGTCGCAAATACGCGCCACCGCATTAATAAACGAAATTTTAGTCGCCAAAAAGGCATTTGAGGCATGCTTAATCAGTTCAGCGGATTTTATATTAGTCACTAAAATTGGCCGGTTTAAAGGACGGTACAATTTAGTCATTATCTGCTTAGCCTTTACAGTCTCAACCCCTAAAACAATCCTGTCAGGATGCGTGAAATCATTTATCGCTGAGCCTTCCCGCAAAAACTCCGGATTAGAAACAACATCAAATTTAGTACTCTTCTTAACATAAGTAGTGATCGTCTTTTTAATCCAAGCGCAAGTTTCCACCGGAACAGTAGATTTTTCTACAATTAGACGGTAACTATTCATATTCACCGCAATCGAGCGTGCCACATTCTCAATTCCCGTTAAATCCGCTTCTCCATTTTCTAGCGCAGGGGTGCCTACGGCAATAAAAATTATTTCACTATCCGCTACCGCATCTTTGATGCTAGAAGTAAATTTAAGCCGCTTATTCTTAAGGTTATTAACAATTAACTCCTGTAATCCTGGCTCATAAATAGGCAGGATTCCTTGTTTAAGATTGCGGATTTTTTTTGTATCATTATCAGCACAGATGACTTGATTGCCCAACTCGGCAAAACACGCCCCGGAAACTAACCCAACATAACCCGAACCAATAATGGAAATTTTCATTTAAATTATTCTTTGTGGAAATTTTATTGCGCGCCGGATTTCTTCTCACTCATGGTTTGATCAAACCCGAATTCATTCTCCGGAAAAGCCTTAAACCTAAAGGTAAAGAAAATTGTCGTCCCGGTGTCTTCTTTTTTATTCAGGCTTATATCCAAATCCCAGCAATGCAAGTCGCGGGTTAAAGTATACTGCTGCTCCTGTATACCTCTGTCCAAATCAACTGTCTGTTTTAAATTATACCTTTGGTATATAGAAAATTTCCACTTCGGATTTAAACGCCAGTAAAAATTAGCGGTAAATTCGTTTTTACCTTTTCTTTCATAACGTTGGCCAAGTGAAAATGAACGTTCTTTTCCCAAATCAAAAGTAAAATTATAGCTGGCTAAAGAAAAACGGTTATAGTTTAGATTATCATGATCCGAATGCTCATAGGTAGCATCTCCTTCAAAACGCATCCAGGAGTAAGGAAGTATTTTTAATTTAAAAAGAACATCCGAAAGCTGGCTGACAAGTTTTTTATTGCTATTAGTCAAAAATGCGTTATCACCAGTTTTAGGATCAAGCACATAATCAGTAGTAATTAAAAAATCTACAAAATCTACGCTTTGCCCGTTACGCTTAGTCTGCAGCTTATTCGATAACCCTAATGAAGCGGTATTGCCGCGGTTAATCGCGTCTACGGCGTCAATTTGTATTATATTCTTTATCGGAATGGTCGGCACATGCGTATATAAATAACCGATACTCGGAGTAATCACATGACGCAATCCATTAATATCTAAACCCAGAGCGTTAGTTTTTACGTTAAAAATACGGTAAAATTTAGTACTCAAATCCGCACCACTGTAAAAAATTGTACGGATAATCCCGGTTTGTCCATTTGCCCCTTTATCATAAAATGTTTGACGGCTGGAAACAAAAGGTTTAAATTGTATAAAACCAATCTTCGTTGGTAGTGAAAAAGTATTCTTCGTATCCAACCTGGTATCTGTTAAATCATTTCCTAAAGCAGCACCTTTAACATTATAAGTACCTAATTGATTTATGCTTTCAAAATAAAACAGAGACTCGCCAAGCTGTAAACTTGGCAAATTAAAGTTTATCTCCGGTTTTTTCTCTATCTGATCAAACCATTTATTAGTACGCAATTGTAAAAGCACATCCAAACTAGAATAGTTAAAAGCATGGTGAAACAGTGCATAGCTTAATGGCTCAGTATCTTTTTCATATTCTCGGAAAAAATAATCTTGTAAAAAACTTTGGTCGGCAGGATAGCTTGAATCCTTTTTTCTTCTTTGATCAGTAATTTTTAAAAACTCCGCGGTTACATTAGTGCGCTCATCAATATCCCATTTATGGCGCCAACGCATAAAATAACGCTGAAATTCCGTTGGTGCTCCTATTGGTTGGTCAGCAGGCTTTTCATTCGTGTAATAAAATTTAAAATCACCTTTGCCCACTGGAGTTTTTATATAATTTATTTCAAAGCCCTCGGCCAATCCTAATTTATTGCGATAATCCAGAAAAGCCCTACCACTAACATTATCCATAATATTATAACGCCAGACACTCAATAGATAAGGGCCCCAATCCTTACGCGTTCCCGGCTCAACTTGCACATGCATAAACGGTTCTTTCATCGAATAATTAAACCGTGGAAGATAAAATAACGGAATTGACCCCAGATAAAGCGTGGATGATTGTGCTTGCATTTTATCTTGCGGAAACATGGTAATCTTCTTGGAAGCAAAACGGTAATGCGGATGGTCTAAGCTGCAGGTAGTAAAATAGCCCCGCTTACAGACAAACTCCCCATCGCTTAACTTTTCAACTTTTTTGGCTTTTCCAAAATAAGGATTAGCGCGAAAATCAGCATTATAGATAATCCCGGTTTTGTTCGCAAAATCATAAACAATCTTTTCTCCGGTAACGGTTCCATTAACATCCTGAATTCTAGCATTACCCTCAGCTAAGCCTTCTTTTGTCTGCATATTAACTTTTAATCGGTTACAGGTCAACTTGGTCCCCTTATAAATCACTTCAATACTACCGGTAGCCACCACTTCTTTGCTGTCGGCAGAATACTCGACATTATCACCGTTAATAATCATCGGCGAATCTTTAGAGGTCTCCGCGAAAACTAAACTCACCCAAAAAACAAAACTTAGCATCAGGCTAAGCGTTAGCGGATTAATCGCATAGATTTTTTTTATTTTATTTGTCATTATTTCCTTGCGGAATTTTCTTATAATCTTCCAGAAACCTGTTTAACCCGATATCCGTTAAAGGATGTTTAATTAACTGCTCAATTACCCCAAAAGGAATAGTTGCAATATCCGCTCCGATTAAAGCGGCATTAACCACATGCAGCGGATTGCGCACGGAGGCAACAATAATTTGAGTTTTAAAATTATAATTCGCATAAATCTTTTTTATTTCCCTAATCAAATTCATCCCCTCCTGAGAAATATCATCCAACCTGCCGATAAAAGGCGACAGATAAGTTGCTTGCGCCTTAGCGGCTAATAACGCCTGCGCCGCGGAGAAACAAAGCGTAACATTAGTTTTAATCCCTTCGGCCGCCAGAATCTTTACGGATTTTAATCCTTCTTTAGTAAGTGGAATCTTAACGACGATATTTTTAGCTAACTTAGCCAATTGACGCGCCTCATTAACCATCCCCGCAGAATCTAAAGCAATTACCTCGGCACTCACCGGACCGCTGACCAAAGCACAGATTTCTTTGAATATCTGTTCAGGATTACGTTTTTCTTTTGCCAGTAAAGTCGGATTTGTGGTTACGCCATCAATGACGCCTAAGCTAACCGCTTCCTTTATTTCCTGAACATTAGCTGTATCAATAAAAATTTTCATCTCTTCGACCTCTCTTTAACCAAATATCCTGCGCCAATAATTCCGGCATCAATTCCTAATTTAGCTTTAACTACTTTTACTCTTTTTGCCTGCACGCGCATTGCACGCAATAGGATCGTTCGCCTAAGGCTATCAAATAATGCCTCTCCGGCGTAAGATACCCCTCCGCCAATTACAATCAAATCAAGATTAAGTAAATTTACTACCCCGCTTAAAACTAACCCCAATTTTTTACCCACCCGGCTCCAAAAATCTATTGCCTTAAGATTATTTTTACGGGCTAACGCGCTAACCTTTTCTAAAGTAATCTTAGGCCCGAATATTTTACGCGCCTCTTTAATCATCCGGTGATTGCCAATATATGCCTCCAGGCAACCCCGAGCACCACAGCCACACAAAGGGCCTTGGGTATTAAGCGGAATATGCCCGGCTTCTCCGGCGGCATTATCAGAACCCCGGTAGAGCAAATCATTGATAATTAAACCTCCGCCTACTCCCGTTCCCAAGGTCAGGCATAATACATTTTTATAACGCTTAGCCGCACCACCCCGATGCTCTGCCAGAGTCATTAATTTAGCATCATTATCGATAAAAACCGGCAGCCTAGTTCTTCGCTCCAGAATTTTTTTAAGTTTTACTTCTTTCCATCCCGGAATATTCGGCAAGAAATGCACTATTCCTTTAAAGGTATCTACCGGGCCAGGAACACCAATACCCACTCCCAGAATAGCCGAACGGTTTAGCTTTTGGTTTAAAATAAAACTATCCACCGCATCGGTAATCCCCTGAATAAGCCTATGCTGATTGTCAAAACTCTTTGTGCTAAAAGAGCTTCTGGCTTTAATTTTCAAGCTACGATCAAGTAAAGCGCATTTAAAATTAGTGCCGCCTAAATCAATTGCAATGATAAATCTTTTAACCATTGGGGTATTCTATATTAAAATATACAGATTTTCAAGGGATAATTAGTGAGCACTCAACTTGGTCAAATGTTTAATTTAGGCAGGCGCAAAGCACACCTTGTTTTTTCCGGTTTCCTTAGCTAAATATAAAGCCTGATCAGCCATTTCAATTAAATTTTTCATATTCAGGGCATTATCCGGAAAAGTAGAAACGCCGATACTTACTGTAACCCTTAACCTTTCATCATAGACCTTAATTACTTCCGCGGCAATCGATTGACGGATACGTTCCGCGGCAAAATTAGCCTGCTGGTTGCTTGTCTCGGCCAAAACAATAGAGATCTCCTCTCCCCCGTAACGGCCGATAAAATCGATTTGTCGCACCGCTTGCGAAATAGTTTTAGAGACTTGACGCAATATGGCATCCCCGACTAAATGCCCATAACGGTCATTAAACTGTTTAAAATTATCTATATCCAGCATCAGGAAGGTTAAACATAATTTGTTTTTCTTAGAACGCTTAAGCTCTTCGCTAAAACGCTCTAAAAAATACCTTCGGCAATAAACACTCGTTAGCGCGTCAGTAATCGTTAACCCCTGGACCTTCTGGTAAAGCAGCGCCCGCCTTAACCCGATTAAAAACTGCTGCGTAAGAATCCCGAACTTTTCCTTGTCCGTTTCTAAAATCCTGTCTACCGCCAAGTAGCCGGCAATTTGATTTTCCTCCAGGTTTAAAGGCAAAATCATGTAATTTTTATATTTAATTAAATCCGCGCTGTCTTTAACGTACCGACAATCGCCGATACTGATATATTTTTTTAAATTTTTATTAAAAATTTCAAACACCTTCTCCTCATCCAGGCTCTGGCAAATATCTTTAGTCACTTCGTAAAGCGCTAAGGTATCATCAAATCTTTTATTTAGCCGATCATTATCCGAATTTAAACTCTTTTTAAGCTCATTTAAGCCTTTGAGCACATTTAATAAACTGGTATAATCAGCTTCCTGACGCTTAATCCGGGCAGAAAAAACTTCCTTATAGAATAAGCTAAGCAGAATAGTAATAATCAGAAATAAAATTATAGCGAACATACCTGATTCCTGCCTTTTCCTTTGGCCGTATACATCGCCTTATCTGCCTTCTGAACCAACTCGTCTTCATCTTTTGTATCCAGCGGTAAACTAGCTACTCCAATAGAAACAGTGATATAGGTATCCTGGCGGCGCAAAATTATCTTTTCTTTCTGAATCATCTGACGCAGCTGTTCAGCGATAACTAAGGATCTTTTCTTATCTATACCGGAAAGCATAACTAAAAATTCTTCTCCTCCAAAACGGCATAATAAAGGATTAAATTCATCCAATACATTTTTTAATAACAACCCCATCTTTTTTAAAACTAAATCCCCCACAATATGGCCGAATTTATCGTTATATTGCTTAAAAAAATCGATATCGATCATCATCAACGATAAATGCTGGTCTAAGCGCTGACAACGCCTGACCTCGTCCCTTAACCTATCGATAAAATAACCGCGGGTATAAAGGGTAGTTAGGTCATCATGGATCGCTAAATCCTGCGTCTTCTGAAAAAGCAAACTATTTTCCAAGGCGACCGCCCCCAGATCAGCAACCAGAGAAAGAAAACGTAAATCATCCTGGTTAAAGAAACCGCTGGTTTTACTTTCCAGGCGCAAAAGCCCCAACAAAGAATTATTGCTAATCAAGGGCGAACTAATTAAAGATAAGGCCGAACGCATCTCCTGGCTGCTCAGGCTATCCGCATCAAAACGGAAATCATTTTTCAGGTTCTCAATAATCAACTGGTTGGAATGCCTTAAAACCCACTGATCAAAAAGATCGCCTTCTTTAGTAAGCACAATCAGGTCGCTATCGTCTTTTATGGAATAAACCAGATTAAGTTTTTGGTACTGAGGATTCACTAAATAAAAAAGCGCCACCCCGCTACTATTTGAAATTAGCGTATAAACCGTTGAGCTTAACACGCGAATCACAGTATCTAATTTTAAGCTATGATTAAGATCTTCGATTATTTTTTTTAAATTATCATAACGCGTGATTTTTAATTTAAGCGCTTTAGTTTGTTCTTGCTTATTTTTGTTTTCTACGTCAATTATATTTATTTCTTCTTGATGATGTTCAGCAGCAGATTGGATAAGCAGCGATTTAGCGGAGTAAAACTTTAAAAAGAAGGTAAAAATAAAAACATTACTTAAACTAAAAACAAGAAAAATAATTAAATTGATTTTTTGGTGAAAAAATACGGAATTGATTAGAAGGATGCTGACCGCTAGAAGTAATAGGCAAAGCCAGATCTTTTTCCGGGCGGTATTTTGCTGCATAGAGCTTTTTAGTTAAGAAGGTAACTTAAGCTTAGCAAATAGTTTCTTCCGTATGCTTATCGAAGAAATGCACCTTGCTCATATCAAAAACTACATCCATCTCCTGGTTGACTTTGGGACGGTCGTGCGCGCTAACCCGAGCGATAAAGGTATGCTTGCCCGTATTCAGGTAGAGATAGACCTCTGAACCCATCGGTTCAAATACCTCACAGTTCACCCGCACAACATTTTCCGGTGGGGCCTGCGAAACAAATAACTTATCATAAATATCTTCGGAACGGATACCAAAGAATATTTCCTGATCAACATAATTAACCATCTTCTTATACATATCTTCAACCAGTTTTACCTGAATCTTACCTTCGTCAAAATAAAGCTTGCCGTCTTTTTTAATAATCTTGCCCAACATAAAATTCATCGGCGGCGAACCAATAAAGCTGGCGACAAACTTATTTTTCGGGTGGTCATAAACATCAATCGGATCTCCTAATTGAGCAATCAATCCGTCTTTCATTACCGCAATACGATCCCCCATAGTCATCGCTTCCACCTGATCATGGGTAACATAAATAATGGTAGTCTGTAACCGAATATGCAGCTTATGAATCTCCGTGCGCATTTGTACGCGCATTTTAGCGTCCAGGTTGCTTAAAGGCTCATCAAATAAAAAAACCAATGGTTTTCTTACAATTGCCCTGCCCACGGCTACCCTTTGACGCTCCCCGCCGGAAAGTTCGCGAGGTTTACGTTTCAGTAATCTTTTAATCCCTAAAATTTCGGCAGCCTCATTAACCCGCTGTCCGATCTCCTGTTTAGAGATGCGCCTTAGCCGCAGGCCAAATGACATATTTTCCTCAACGGTCATATGCGGGTAAAGAGCATAATTCTGAAAAACCATAGCGATATCCCGGTCTTTAGCCGGAACATCATTGACCCGCTTATTCCCGATATAGACATCCCCAGAGCTTATTTCTTCTAAACCCGCGATCATTCTTAAGGTCGTGGATTTACCGCAGCCTGAAGGCCCGACTAAAACCATAAATTCTTTATTTTCAATGCCGAGATTTACTTTATTTACCGCGGTAACATTACCCGGGTAAACTTTACTTACGTCCCTTAAACTTACCTGAGCCATTTAATTACTCCTTTAAACGTAATGATTACAAATAAAGATTACTTAACTTTAATTATTATACAAACTTAAGCAAAATAGTCAAGCAATTGGCTTAAAGTACCCTTCATATTTTTACGGTGCACAATCATGTCGATAAGCCCGTGATCTAACAAAAACTCTGAACGTTGAAAACCCAGAGGCAATTTCTGCCGGATTGTTTGTTCAATAACCCTCGGGCCGGTAAAACCAATAAGCGCGTTAGGCTCAGCCATAATTATATCCCCAACTCCGGCAAAAGAAGCCATGATTCCCGCCATGGTGGGATTAGTCAATACAGAAATATAAGGCAAGTTTGCTTTATGATGATAAGATAAAGCGGCGCAGGTTTTAGCCATCTGCATCAGGCTATATAAGCCTTCGTACATCCGCGCTCCTCCTCCTGAGCCGGAAACAATAATCATGGGAAGTTTATTTTTTGTGGCATATTCAATTGCGCGGGTAATTTTTTCACCAACTACTGAACCCATCGATCCCATAATAAAACGCGAATCCGTAACCGCCACTACCGCCGGATGCGCATTAATATTACCTTCACCGGAGATGACCGCGTCTTTTAATCCAGTTGCTTCCTGGTCTTGCTTTAATTTATCCTTATAGGTCTTCGGCCCTTTAAAATCAAGCGGATCAGCCGAAACCATATCTTTATCAAATTCATTAAAAGTATCTTTATCAAATAACAGGCTTATTCTTTCATGTGCCGTTAAGCCAAAATGGTAGTTACATTTAGGGCACACCCGAGAATTCTCTTCCAGTGTTTTATTATAAAGAGTCTCCGAACACTCCTCACACTTTGTCCATAAACCATCAGGAATTTCCTTTTTCTTTAAGCGCACAATCGTATATTTTGGTTTACCAAACAAAGCCATATTTATTCCTCTTCGAATTTATTCACCACTAGCCCGGAAAGCACCTTAGGAAAAAAATAAGTAGATTTAGGAGGCATTTTATTGCCGCTGGTAGCGATATTGATAATTTGCTGAATTTTAACCGGATTTAAGAAAAAAGCGATATTTGCAGGGTCACTATCCACCTGATCCATTAATTCATAAGGGTCCGGGCTATATTTGATGGCGGTTAGATTGTTTAAATCAAGTTTAAGAATATTTTTAAATACCAGGTAATTAAGAATCGCCACATCGAGCGCCCGGTACTCTTTAGGCTTATCTGCAATTAATTTATCCAACATTTTGACATTCTTTAGCCGTAAAAGAAAATATTTTTTATCTTTATATACTCCGATCAAATGCTCTGTGCAACCGGCTTTTTCCATTAAAAAGAAAAAACGCGTGCGGTCTTTTAGTTGGTCAATATCAAAATATTCTTTGGCCTTAACCATAAAATCATTCAAATCCAACCGTGAATCTAATTTAAGCAGACGGTGAATAGGTAAAATAGACAGGCCCCGGTAATCCGTATTCGTAAAATAGGCTAAGCAATAATTAAAATCTTCTTCACCGGTAAAGTTATCTTTGAGCTTCTCGCGCATCAGATCCCGGTAAGCGCAGGAAACCTCATAACGGTGATGGCCGTCAGCAATAAACATATCTTCAGAATTCATACTCGATTCAATGGTTTTAAGCAGATCCGGATCATTCAGGCGCCATAACTTATGCACGGTTTTTTCATCATCAATAACTTCAATAAAAGGCTTCTGAACGCCGAGATCTTTTTGAAAAATACGTTGTATAATGCGTTTTTTATCTAAAAAAATTATAAAGATCGGGCTCAGATTAGCTTTTACCTGCTTAATTAGCTTAAATCTATCCTGTTTGGCGGCTTGATGCGTATTTTCGTGCCCGAAAACAGCTGAATTTTTTTCATCGCCTAATTTAAGCAAAGAGATAAAACCTAAGCGCGTTTTCTTCTCGCCCCGGATAACATATTGCTGACTATAGAAATATACGGCGGGCTGTTCATCCTGAACAAGCACCCTCTCCTTAAGCCAACTGCGAAATATCTTTCCTGCCCGGAGATATTTATCATCTAAGGAGGAATCTTTGGCTAAAAGTATGTGGATAAAGTTGTGAACACAACGCTCATGGAGTGCATCTTGAGCTTGGGAAGAGATCACATCGTAGGGCGGGCAAACCACATGGTTAAAATCCCCGATAGCCTGCGAATTGTAGACTACTGCCTTAAAGGCCTTGGTTTTGCTCATAAAATTTAAAACTCGCGATAAAATTACCCGGATACTTAAAAAAATATTTTACCATAAAATACATCAAAGACAATAAATTTAAAACATCTTTATTGCTTATGGCTCGGACAACCCGCACATCCGGCACTGGCTTTCGGACAAGCCGCATGCGCAGAGCTGCTTGAAATTTTAGCAGTTTTCTTATAATCTGTAGCGTAAAAACCGGTTCCCTTAAAAATGAACCCTCCCGTACTGCTGATTAACTTTCTTAGCTTTTTACCGCATTTCGGGCATTTAGTTTTAGGCTTGGCGGTTATACTCTGTAAAGTTTCAAATTTATGTTTACAGGATAAACATTCATATTCATAAGTAGGCATATTTTTCCTTTCCCCTGCGTAGATACACTGGCGCAATCGCCGCAGGAAGCGGCGTACCCGCCCCTTCCTATTGGGCGGGGTATAAGCGTTGGGTGACCGGGGTGTCACCCTTACCGAAATGATTTTTTAAACTTATCCGTAAAACTTTCTTTAGCTGCGAAACTTTCACCGTTTAAACGGGCAAACTCCTCAATCAATTGCTTCTGTTGCGCGGTCAACCGAGTGGGGATTTCAATGTTAACTTTAACTAACTCATCACCCATCTCCCGAGAATGTAAATCCGGTAAGCCTTTACCGTGCAGCCGAAAAGTTTTTCCACATTGGGTACCCGCGGGTATCCGCATCATTAATTTTCCGTCTAAAGCCGGAACCTCAACCTCACCGCCTAGAATAGCTTTCGCCATACTTATATTCACCGCTGTAGCAATATCATTGTGGTGTCTTTGGAAAACCGCATGTTCTCTAACTTCTATAACTACATATAAATCCCCCCGGTTGGTTGATCCCGCTTCGCCTTCTCCGCGGACGCGTAGTTGAGACCCCTGATCAACTCCCGCCGGTATCTTAACTTTTATCTTTTTAGTAACTTTAACCCTGCCTTCTCCCCGGCAATCCGGACAAACAGCTTGAATAATTGAACCCTCTCCGCCGCACCGCGAACAGGTTTGCGCCATCTGGAAAAAACCATTTGAAACTACTGTTTTACCCGCTCCTTTGCATTGCGAACAAACCGCTTTCTTAGAGCCGGGCTTAGCGCCGCTACCTGAACAAACTGTACAGCTTTCATAACGTGGAACAGTAATAGTTTTTTCTACGCCTGCGAAGGCTTCCTCTAGCGAAATCTCAATGGCGATCTGTAAATCCCGGCCACGCCTACGGGCAGATTGAGACCGGGATTGCCTTGACCCGGAGAGATCAAACCCCAGATCGCCGAATAGCTCCTCAAAAATACTCCCGGAGCCTCCAGCGCCACCGCTCATTTCCCTGAAAATACTGCTGAAATCAGCACCTTTAAAAATATCTTCTTGGGCATATTTCTGATCAATACCAGAATGTCCATATTGATCATAGAGATCGCGCTTAGAAGAATCTGAAAGCACGGCATAGGCTTCAGAAATTCCCTTAAATTTCTCCTCCGCGGCTTTCTTTTCTTCCGCCGGCACCCGGTCCGGATGAAATTTAAGCGCCATCTCACGATAAGCCTTTTTTACCTCATCCAAACTAGCCGATTTAGAAACTCCCAAAATTTGGTAATAATCACCCTTAACAGACATCTTTATTTCTTACCGTTTTGATCCTCTTCCTTATACTCCGCATCAATAATATCCTCTTCTTTTTTTTCGCCCTGCCCCGGCTCTTGAGCAGCCTCCTGTTGATTAGCGGAAGCCTCTTGAGCGTCTTGCGGCTTTTGCTGCTTGGCGGCCGCCGCTTGCTTGTAAATCTCTTCGGCAAGCTTGTGAGAAACCTTGGTCAGCTCTTCCATGCCCTTTTTAATGCGATCAATATTTTTGTCTTTAATCGCACTCTTTAAATCATTGGCTTTTGCCTCGATATCCGCACGTTCCGTCTGACTAACCTTATCCCCATAATCCTTCAATGATTTTTCAGTCGCATAAATCAAATTATCCGCCTGATTAATATTTTCAATCTCTTCTTTCTTCTTAGCGTCATCCGCGGCAAATTTTTCCGCATCCTTCACCATCTTATCAATTTCTTCCTTGGATAACTTCTTCGGAGCGCTAATCCGGATAGACTGCTCTTTGCCGGTACCCAGGTCTTTAGCGGAAACATGCACAATCCCGTCACGATCAATATCAAACTTTACTTCAATTTGCGGCACACCTCGCGTAGCCGCAGGAATCCCCACTAAATCAAACCTTCCTAATTCCACATTATCGTCAGCCAACGGCCGCTCTCCCTGTAAAACCCGGATGGTCACCGCGGTCTGATTATCGGCTGCCGTAGAAAATATCTGGCTTTTTTGAGTAGGAATAGAGGCGTTTCTTTCGATTAATTTCGTATTCACTCCTCCTAAAGTTTCAATACCCAGAGAAAGCGGAGTAACATCCAAAAGTAACACGTCCTTAACCTCTCCGGTAATAATCGCTGCCTGAACTGCCGCCCCTAAAGCCACACACTCCATGGGGTCAACTCCGCGTTCAATTTTCTTACCGACATAATCTTCAACAAACTTTTGCACAATCGGCATACGCGTCGGCCCGCCAACCATGATAATCCGATCCACCTCTTTCGAGGTTAATTTAGCATCATTTAATGCCTGCTCCATAGGATGACGGCACTTATCAATGATCGGCCCAACGAGGTCCTCGAGTTTTGCCCGGGTAATGGTCATCGCTAAATGCTTAGGGCCGGTTGCATCAGCAGTAATAAAAGGCAAGTTAATATCCGTACTCACTGTAGAGGATAACTCAATCTTTGCCTTTTCCGCCCCTTCACGTACCCGCTGCACCGCCATCTTATCGTTCATCAAATCAATACCGGTTTCGCGTTTGAATTGTCCGACAATATATTCCAGCAGGACCCGGTCCATGTCCGTTCCACCGAGTTGCGTGTCACCGCTAGTTGCCTGCACATGAAATACCCCTTGGGCCATTTCCATAATGGTAACATCCAGGGTACCGCCGCCTAAATCAAAAACCATAATTCTTTGCTCTTTATCTGCTTTCTCTAAACCATAAGCCAAACAAGCAGCGGTAGGCTCATTAATAATACGCAAGACTTTTAAACCCGCGATCTCACCGGCGTCTTTAGTCGCCTGGCGCTGATTATCATTAAAATACGCCGGACAGGTAATTACTACTTCCTCTACCTTATCTCCCAGATAAGCCTCAGCGTCCTGTTTTATTTTTTGCAGAATAAACGCGGAAATCTGCTGTGGAGTATAATCTTTACCATGTGCCTTAAATTTAAAATCCGTACCCATCTTACGCTTAGCAGCTTGAATCGTACCTTCAGCATTAATCGCTGCCTGGCGCCTTGCCGGTTCACCCACCAAACGCTGTCCATCTTTAGTAAAAGCAACATAAGACGGAAAAGCTTTACCCGAAGCAATCCCTGCCCCTTCAGCTGAAGGAATAATTACCGGCCTGCCGCCCTCCATAACCGCAGCCGCAGAGTTAGATGTACCTAAATCAATACCGATTACTTTTGCCATGTTCGCCTCCTTTACAATTTTTTAGAAACTTGTCTACGAAGACAACACCCGCGCAACTTTCGCCACCTGGCGAACACCCGCGCAATTCCAATAAGCGCGGGGTGCCTTTCTGACGCGGGGTGCCCCCACCAATTATTTTTTAGAAACCTTTACCTTAGCGGTTCTTAATACCCGCCCGTGAATTAGATATCCCTTTTGTAATACCTCGATAATCGTGTGCTCCGGTAATTCCTTATTCTCTACCTGCATCAAGGCCTCATGAAAATTTGGGTCGAATATTTTACCCTCCGCCTCAATCGGCTTAACGCCGTGATTCTTTAACATTTCATATAAATGCGCCAGAATCATCTCTACGCCTTTCAAGAAAGCGGACAGATCTTCTTTGTTTGATTCTGCCAAATCCACCGTGCGCTCCAAATCGTCCAACACATTAAGCAGATCCAGAATAAGGCCTTCATTAGCAAACTTTACAAACTCCTGCTTCTCCCGGTCAAGGCGCTTACGGGTATTTTCAAGGTCAGCCTGATTCCGCAGCATCTTATCCCAACCTTCCTTGCCTTTTTTAACCTCATCCAAGAGCCCCAGATACTCTGCCTGCTTTAAAGTAACCACCATTTCTTCTTCTTTTTGGTTACCTTGCTGCTCCTGCGTGTTTTTCTGATTATGCTTATCTTCTTCCATAATCTTCAGAGATTCTCCTAAAAACCTTCTAAAATTTGATTCAAAACTTCAGAGATATATTCCATAGTTGGAATAATATGGTTATATTCCATGCGCATTGGCCCTAATACTGCCAACCTGCCTGAAGGTTGATTTTTTAACTTAAAACTAGATACAACCAAAGAACAATTTTCCATTTCCGCCAAACCCAATTCACTTCCGATATAAACCTTTACTTTACCGGAAAAATCACGGTTAATAATATCCAGGAGCTTGCCCTTATCCTCAATTAACCTGACCAAGAGGCGTATCTTATCCGCATCTTTAAACTCCGGCTGGTCAAGTATACGGCTGATACCTTTATAAAATATTTTATCCTGCCACTGTAGAAACGAAACGATGCCGGCATAATGCGTAATTTCGGAGATAACCTCAGAAGTATTTTCCAGGGTATCGTCCAGACGGCGTAATTTTCTCTTACAATCCTTAAGGATGCACTGTTTTTCTCCGTCAAGAAGTTCAATCTGCTGAATAAGGAAATCCACATAATAACGGTATCCCTTATCTGTAGGAACTCTTCCTCCGGAAGTATAAGGATGTTTTAAGTATCCGGATTCATCAAGTTCAGAAAATATGTTCCTAATCGTTGCTGAACTTAAATCAAACTCCTCGGCAATATCATCGGAAGCCACCGGAAGCGCATTCTTAATATAACGGTTAATCGCCGCATTTAAAACCTGCTTCCTGCGAGAGTTATAATCAACGGTACGCACTATTTTATTCCCCGATTAACCATATTACTATTTAAACGTTAAGTTCATCAATATTTAACACTAAGTGGTGATTTTAACATATTCTATTATTTTGTCAATAAAATTAGCAGTTAAATCACCAGAGTGCTAACCTACAGCCAAAAAAAATTAAATCTCTTTTGCTAAAATAATTTTTAACCCGTGGATATTAACACGTTTTTCTTCCATCAAATAATGCACATACTCCAGCCGCTTTAAATCTTTCAGTGAATATAGCCGATTCTTCTTGCCTAAACGTTTGGGCCGCACCACTCCGGCCTTATCAAGCTGGCGCAAGGTCCAGATCGGTATATCTACCAGCTTACAAACCACGCTAATCACATAAACCGGCTCATCGGGAGCAATCTTAAAACTAAATACCGGCATATTCTGCCTCCATGCAAATAAATTTTAACATGCCTCTGAATATTTGTCAAGTAAAATAATTATTTTAATTAGATAATCTAACAGATAACCTTGATATCCTTATCTTTCTGAATTCTACTAAAGAGTGCCCGGGAAATATCCAAACTGATCTGGATACCTTTTTGCAAATAATCAATTTTTTTTACCTTGGCTTGCCGATAAAAAAAATCTACTAACTCCATACGGCTATGCGGTATGGTGATCTTTAAACTTAACATTAGATCGGAGAAGTAATCGGTGATTTTAGCAATTAACAGATCCAGATTCTCGCCGGTTTTAGCGGATAAATAAATAGAATTGGGGAATTCTTTTTTGGATATTTCCAGCCAACTGCGGTCAGCAACCAAATCAATTTTATTTAATACCACCAAAACAGGCTTACCCTCTGCCCCTAACTCCGCTAAAACGCTAAGTACCGCCTGATTATGCTGCACCAGGCGCTGGTCAGCAACATCTAAAACATGAATTAATAAATCTGCATCGACAACCTCTTCCAAGGTAGCCTTAAAAGCTTCAATGAGATGATGCGGAAGGTCATGTAAAAATCCTACGGTATCAGAAACAATGATATTTTGTCCGTTAGGAAGGCACAGGCTTTTAGAAAGCGGATCCAGAGTAGTAAACAATTTTTCGGAAGTGACCTGGGTAGATGCGGTTAAAAGATTTAACAGCGTAGATTTTCCGGCGCTCGTATACCCCACCAAAGCTGCCACCGGTAAATTATTATTCTTTCTTTTTTTACTCGCGGTTAAACGGTGAAGCCGGAATATTCTTAGATCTTCTCTTAACTTATCGATTTTTCTTCTGATTTGCCGGCGATCCATCTCTAACTTTGTCTCGCCAGGGCCGCGAGTACCGATACCGCCCCCGAGGCCTGAAAGCATTATCCCCTTACCAGACAAACGCGGCAACAAATACTGCAGTAAAGCTAGTTCCACCTGCATCTTACCTTCCGGGCTCCTGGCCCGCCTGGAAAATATATCCAGAATTAATTGCGTACGATCAATCGTTTTTTTACCTAAAGCTCCTTCTAAATTACGCTGTTGTGTGCCGCTTAAATCATGGCTAAAAATTATTGTATCCACATTCTCTTCATTGGCAATAAAACCAATCTCCTCAACCTTGCCTTTGCCAATAAGATAATTAGAAGTAGCCCGGTCACAGATACAAACCACATTTTCCACCACTTCTACGCAAGCCGATACCGCCAGCTCCTCTAGCTCCGAAGAGATGTCTTCAATGCGCCAATGATGCTTATCCGTCTTCAATTGAATGCTTACTAAGAGAGCTTTTTCCATAGTTTAAGAGCTACTTGTGCCGGTGATTCCTTTTTATCAACAGCAACCCACTGAATGCGTTTGTCTTTTCTGAACCAGGTCAGCTGACGTTTAGCATAATGCCGGCTATTACGCTGCATAAGACGTTTAGCCTCAGCTAATGAATATTCTCCGGAAAAATAATTCTTTAATTCACGAATACCTATTGCGCATTTAGCTGTCCGGCTTAATTTATATTTAAGTAAGCGCTTTACTTCATTAATTAAACCTAAATCAAACATCTTATTGACCCTTTGATCAATTGTAGCATAGAGAAACTGCCTTTTTGAATTTAATCCGAAAACTTTTACCACATATTCCTTTCCCAACCCGGCTCTTTTTTTCTGTAACTGAGAAATACAGCTACCTGTTTTTAAGTATACCTCCAAAGCACGGATAATCCTTCTGGCATCATTGGGATGGATCTTTTTAGCCGCTGCGCTATCCACCTTAACTAACCAGCGATAAAGATACCTGTTCCCTTTTAATTTAAGTTGTTTTTCCAACCTTTTACGGATTATTTTATCCTGCGGCACTGCCGGAAACAAACCATCAACAATCAGGGAATAATAAAGCCCGGTTCCTCCGACAAACAACGGTATCTTACCTTTGATAAAAAGCCGATCACAAATTGATAATGCATCCCGGCGGTACTTAGCCGCATTATATTCCTGTTCCGGATCAATTATGCCTAGAAGATGGTGCTTAACTTTTTTTCTTTGACTAAAAGCTACCTTGGAAGTAAGAATATTCATCTTCCGGTATACCTGCATAGAATCACAGGAAATAATTTCAGCATTAATCTTCTTAGCTAAACTTATGGCTACTGCGGATTTACCTATACCGGTAGGCCCCAGGAGAAAAATTATCTTCTTTTTTAACATAAGTTATTACGGACAGAGTTTAGTCTGAAAACCATCTTGGGAGAGCTTATTCTCTAAATCCAGCGCTTCCTTTTGTAACTTAAACCTACCGACCTTAACCCGGTAGCCTGCGCCGGAATTTTCCAGATAGGCAGGATAATTTTTACTTAACAATGTATTTTTAAAATTATTAGCATTAACGCTATTTGTAAAAAAACCTACCTGTATAGAATATTCACCTGTTTCATTTGCGTCAATTTTTATTAAGGGAATACTTTTGGTTAATCTTAACTCCGGGCTCAAAGGAAAGTCTCGCTTAAGCTTAAACCAATAATCATTGCCCTTCTGAGAGTTACCCTTTTTAAATTCTAGCTGACTCAACCGGTACAATATCGCCGGCTTCAGGTTGCTGTTAGAATAATCCATGATTAATTTACTATAGCCATCTTCTGCCTGCTGAAACTGTCCGGAAACCAAATAAGTATCCGCAAGAGCCAAGCTTGCCTCTTCTTTAAATCTGCTGTTGGAATTACCTAAAATGTTCCGAAAACAATTCCGGGCCAAATCTAATTTGGCTTCCTTAAGATAGCTTAAACCTAGGATATAGTTTAATTCATCCGCGTTGCCCAAATGCACCCGGTCAAGTTGAGCCTGCCCCTCAAAGATAACCCGCCGATAATTGCCTTGTAAGAAATCTGTCTTTAAAGTATCCATCTGGGCTGCCCAACAAATATCCGGTAAAATAAATAAACCCAAAATAGCCAAAATGATTTTATTTTTTCTCATCTGCCTGCCTTATCCTTAACTTTTTAGAAATATTTCTTTGCAAATCCAGGATCTTTTTATGCCGCTTCTCTAGCTGCCCCGGTTTAAGTTGATCAATAATTTTAGCAGCCTCTGTGCCGGGCCGGGAAGAATATTTAAAAATATAGGCGGCATTAAATCTAGACTGCTTAACTAAAGCACAAGTTTCCTTAAATTCTTTATCGGTTTCAGTAGGAAACCCCACGATGATATCCGTAGTCAACCAACCACTCTTAACAATCTTACGATAAGAATCGATTAAAGCCAAGCAATCTTTTACTGCGTATCCTCGATTCATTAACTTCAGGATCCTGTCTGAACCTGATTGCAAAGGCAGATGCAACCGTTTGACTAATTTTTCTAAATCCCGGATAGCTTCAAAAAGATCAGCGCCGGCATCTTTAGGATGAGAAGTAAAGAAATCAAATTCCTTTAGCCCACTTAACGCGTTAATCTGTTCTAACAGCTTAATAAAATTAACCCGGCCATCTTGATAAGCATTGACATTCTGGCCCAAAAGAGTCAGTTTAGTTATCCCCCGCGCAAGCGCTTCCCGAATTTCGGTTAAGATATCTTTATGCTTACGATGGCGCAAAGGGCCGCGCACATAAGGTACAACACAGTAAGAACAAAAATTGGAACAACCTTCGGATATAACTACATAAGCATGATTTTTATCCTGATAAAAATCCGTGTGATAAATTTCTTCAGGCCGCAAAACGCCTTCTGTTTCCCAAATTTTTCGTTCCAATAAATTATGAGCAGAAAGACGGCCGCTCGCACACCGAGGCTGCCCTTGCATAATTTTTTCAATAATCACCGGAAGCTTATGGATATCCTGCGGCCCAACCACAAAACTGATCTGCGCATCGCGTTGGAATGCTTGCTCTTTATAATTCTGCGCCATACAGCCGACTAAACCAATAATTTTTGAACCTTTATAACTACCAATCAGGCTCCAGACCCGGTCCTCAGCATGCTTGCGCACTGAACAGGTATTAAAAATAATTATATCGGCATCCTGATCAGTGGCACTGATCCTGTAGCCGGTTTTCTGCAGCAACCCGCAGATTACCTCCGAATCCCGGACATTCATTTGACAACCAAAAGTCTTAACAAAAACTTTAAACATAAAATTAACCAAATAGTAGTGTTCCTTAAGGTGCGCTACGGAATAAACTGTTCAGTCCTATAATCCTTCCATTTACTACAATTTCTTGCATCACGGGGAGCCTTGATATTAAGCAGCCTTAATAACCAGGCTCTCGCCGGAACATAATAACCAGAAAGCATGAATCGAAACATAAGCGGGTATTTAGAAAGTTTCGATATGTAGACCCGATTTAAATTATAAAGATCATTTGTTTTAAATTCTCCCCAGCGATAAACTGTGCCCACTGCACCTGCATACTCTGCTTCTTTTACCAATTTTTCTATTTTAGCATTGACTGCGCCGAAAGGATAACAAAATGTAAGAATCGGAATTCCTAATTTTTGTTCTAATATCGCCTTCGACATTGTGATTTCTTTTTTAGCCTCAGCTAAGTCAATACAGGTAAGCGGCGGGTGGTTAACCGAATGCGAACCTATTTCCACCAATCCGCTGTTTTTTATCTCTTGCAATTGTTCCCAGGTAAGATAGCCCTGGCCAACGCCGCGAGTAAACATAAAAACTGTCGCTTTAAATTTATATTTTTTTAGCACAGGATAAACTGTATAATAAAAATCATCATGCAGCTCATCAAAAGTAAGCACCAATAATTTCGCCGGGATTTTTTTGCCTTCCTTATATCTATCTATAAGCGTACTTAAGAAAATTGGTTCATAGCCATGGCTTGCTAAATAATCCATCTGGCGCATAAAAAGTTTTTTTTCAATAGCGGGATAATCGGCATTGCCGTCCTGGTTTAATACCGCATGATATGCCAGAATCTTAACGCATGGCTGAAAGTGGATAAATAAACACAAAATTAAAACTAATAATATAAGTAAAACACTACAGACAAAAACAAAATTTTTTATTAATTTATTCATCTATCATTCGAAGTTATATATAAGTAAATTGCGCTTTGGCTAAACTAAAATTTTAAAAACCGACGTTTATATTGAGATAAGCGTTCCCGAGTGATAATATTCGGAAAAATGCTCCAGAATATCCATTTCTTAATGTTGGTTCTAATTAATTTTCGACGAAGTAATTTAATATTTTCATCGTTATCTATAGGGGCGTTGGAAAAAGAGATAACAAATAAAGTATCCGATAAAAAATATGCTTTAAATATCTCATGGTTTTGTTTTAATTTTTTAAGTATGGACTTTATTCCTTGAAAAATCACACTGCTATCGTGAAAAACAATAACTCCATCTCTCGAGATAACCGATTTACAAAAAATAAAGTCAGAAACAGCCCTGCTATTTGTATGTTCACCATCAATAAAACATATGTCCGGCTTTAAAGTTATTTTGGTTTTATCCACATCGCTAGCATCGCTGTCAAAAGTGACTATTTTACTTATCTTCTCCTCCGATAACTTTCTAAGATTATCTAACATTCTTTGCGTAGTATTCTGAAGATACTTAGAGCCGTCCGAAAATCTCTCATCTGCTTGAATTTCCGTCCGCTTATCTATCGAGAATATTTTTATGCATTTAGGGTCAAGAAAATACGGCTGAATACTCCCACCCAAATGGGATCCTATTTCCAAATAAACAAAAGTTTCCTTGCTATTCCTTACGGCTTTTTGCATAACCAATAAACTTTCTTTCTCCGTAGGAACAGTCTGGCTTTCTATTTTGCTGAATAAACCAAGATCAAGTCTTCTAATCGCTATTTCAAAATTAGTATCCGCTATAGACTTGTTTCCAATCATCTCTTCATAGGGCCGGTTAGTTTATTTATTACTATCCCGAATGCCCCTTCCTTTCTAACAATCCTCAGCTGAGAGTGCACCAGAATATTAAAAAATCCCCAACAAAAAAATAAACCCCCCGTTATAATCAATAACAGGGGGTTTATTTTTCTTAAACAAATAACCAAAACATTACTTCTTCTTCAATTTCTCAGTTAGTTCGGCAACAAATTTACCAGCAATATCTTTACACCCTAGGCCGAATGCCAGAGCTAAACCTAAACCCAAAGAACCTAATACGATAGAAATGGTCAATTGCGTTATCTGGATACCGATTTTCAATTGCTCCAACCCAACAAATACCGCAAAAGCAATAACTACTGTCTCAACAATCTGGGCTAAAAGCTTGCCCTGATTCAAACCCGCGTTATTTGCCGCGGTTTGCACAATAGTCTTCAATAAGGTCGATACAAACATTCCTAAAATCAAAATAAACAAAGCGGCGATAACATTCGGAATGTAAAGTACAACTTTATTTAATAAATCTGCGGCAATCGTAAGGCCTACGGAATTAACCGCAACCATAAACGTTATTAAAAGGCCCAGCCAATAACAAATTCCCCCCACTAAATCCGATAAGCTATAGGTTATTCCGCCTTTACTTAATAGTTTATCTAACTCAATGCGGCTAGATAGCTCATTAAACTTAGCTAGCTTAAGGGTGTTACTGACAACGGTTCTAATTACTTTAGAAAGCAACCAACCAACGAGCAGAATAATAATCACCAACAGCGCATTAACCACAAATTGGCTAATTTGCGCCAAAACCGTACGTGCAGGTTCCAATAATACTACTTGCCAGCTACTCATCTTGCCCTCCTTTTTTAAGATTACTATTTTTTTATATTATCACAACTAACAAGCTATGTCAAGGCTGCTTAGTCAAAGCCACTTTTTTCTTAGTTCAGCATTTATCTTCTGCATCTTGGCATAACTTAACTTAAAATCATCCGCGGCTATCTTAGCGCTAGTTGACGATCGGCTGCTTTTTTTACCACAGATAAACTCTTTAACATTACAAATCTGTGCGTGAAAAAACCTGCTCGTTAATCGCACCTCCTTATCATCTGAAACAACAATGATATTTTTAGGCGAAGATGAATCTTGGACTATTTTTTTTATTAATTCATCTGCTTCTTGCCTGCGCGAAAACAAACAAAGCAAACCGTTTTGACGGGGGATATCCTCTGCCGGCGGCGGGTAACCGTCAAAAACAAGAACCAGGTTATTATTTTTGCTTCCGGTTAATCCGTTTAACCTGATAAAATCCGCAAGCGCATGCTGAATGTTTAAGACCGTCTTAGCAACAGGCTTAAACTCAGGATGATTTATTAAATTGTAGGCGTCGATGATGTACTGTAAGGACATAAATCAGTCCTCCGATGGCCGCGTAAATAACCACAAATGAGAATGATAAAAGCGACATGGTTAGAGCCAATTGCTTGGCCACCCCAGCTTTAGCAAAATAAACTACAAACAGCCCCTCCCTTAATCCTAAACCGCCGATAGCAATAGGAAGCAGGGTAATCGCCCCGATAATCGGCAAAAATATAACAAAATAAATAAAATTAACTTTTACACCTAAAGAAAGCCCGATAAAATAAACACTAATCGGCCCGACAAGCTGAATAATAAAAGAAATAAGTAAATTCAAAACAATCATCCGTTTGTGATCGCGGAAAACATGAATCTCCTGATGCATATTCTTAATTGTTTCTTTAATTTTTCCCGCACCCGGAGAGCTAAGCCACTTCGTAATTCTAGAATAGATATTATTATTGAACAAAACAAACAGCAGAACAACCAGCAATATTACAATCACCGACACGGAAGTAAAAACGACTCGGTCCAACACCAGATTTCCGCCTAATAAAAGAGCGGGTAAAATTAAAAAAACTAGGCCCATATAACCACTCAAACGGTCCAAAAAAACCGTAGCGATAACCTCTTTAGCCTTCCGGGTATGCTCCACAAGATCCGCTGCCCTAACCAGATCACCTCCGATAGTTGAAGGCAAAAAAATGCTGAAAAAAATGCCCCCGGAAAAAGAACCGACTAATCTTTTTAAAGGAATATTAATCCCCACGGTCCGCAGTAGCATCTGCCAACGTAAAAAACCCAAAAAATAACCAAAAAATAAAAATAAAAATCCCGCCGATAATAACCATTTGTCTGTGCTGCGAATATCATTGATTAAAACCTGCAAATCAATTTTGTTGAATTTAAATAGCAAAATTAGAAGCAGGATACTCACGCTGATTCTTAACAAAACCGATAAAATTCCCTTAACTCTGATCATTTAGATTAAATTATTTTTTTAAAGTTAACTTATGGTAAGCTTCTAAATATTTTTCCGTGGTAATTTTAATTACTTCTTCCGGTAATCCCGGTGCCGGCGGGGTTTTATCCCAATCCAAGGTCTCTAAATAGTCACGCACAAATTGTTTATCAAAACTTGGGCAAGCAGCCCCCAGTCGATACTCACTCAGCGGCCAGAAACGCGATGAATCCGGGGTGAGTACCTCATCAATAATAATTAACCGATCTTGATAGATACCAAACTCAAACTTGGTGTCCGCAATAATAATTCCTTTTTTTAAAGCATAATCGCTAGCGAGCTTATAAATAGCAATGCTCATTTTTTTTAATCGCGAAGCTAAATCCGCGCCGACTAAATCCTCAACATATTTTTGATTGATATTTTGATCATGGCCTTCCTGCGCTTTAGTCGACGGTGTAAATATAACTTCCGGTAACTTCTCTGATTCTCTTAAGCCCTTAGGCAAATTAATGCCGCAAACCGACTGCTTTTGTTTATATTCTTTCCAACCTGAACCAGCAAGATACCCCCTGACGACACACTCGACAGCTAAGGGCTTGGTTTTTAAAACCAGCATCGAACGGCCCGCCAACTCTGCTGCATATTTCTTAAGTATCGCCGGATATTTATCCACATCCGTGGTAATTAAATGGTGCCCAATGATCTCTTTAATAAAATTAAACCAGAATACGGATATACCGGTCAAAACCTTTCCTTTATCCGGTATCCCACAGGGCAAAACAACATCGAAACAAGATATGCGGTCGGTAGAAACAATGAGTAATTTATCCCCAAGATCATAAACATCCCTAACCTTGCCCCTGCGGAAAAGCAATAAATCTTTAAATTCGGTTTTTAGTAAAACCTGACTACTCATTTTTCTTCAACCTTTCCAACAAAATATCATATTCCTGCCAGAGCTCCTTGGGTAAATCTTTCTTAAAATTACCGAAGAATTTACTTATACCTTTTAATTCCTCCGACCATTCTCCTTTATCAACCTTAAGCAGCCCCTCTAAAACACCAGGAGCAAGATTAAGCCCGGTCATATCTATATCAAACGGATAAGGTAAATAACCAATCGGAGTGCGCAGAGCATTAACTTTATTATTACAGCGGTCCAATATCCACTCCAAAACTCTTAGATTTTCGCAGAACCCCGGCCAAAGATATTTTCCCTGCCTATCCATTCTAAACCAATTAACGTGAAATATCTTCGGCGGTTTAGCCATCAGTTTACCCATATTTAACCAATGCTTAAAGTATTCCGCCATGTTATAACCACAAAAAGGAAGCATCGCCATCGGGTCTCTGCGTACCTGACCCAACTTGCCCACCTGAGCAGCGGTTAACTCTGAACCCATCGTCGCTCCCACGAATACACCATGCTGCCAATTAAAAGATTCATAGACTAGAGGAGCAACGTGTTGACGCCGGCCGCCAAAAACAATCGCCGAAATCGGCACTCCATGATGCTGCTCCAACCGGAATGATGCTGATGGACAATTTACAATCGGAGTAGTAAAGCGCGCATTAGGATGCGCCCCCTTAATTATTTTACCCTCGGCATCCAAAGTATTCGGTTTCCAAGGATTACCCTTCCAATCAATACCTTGGTTAGGTACTGGGCCATCCGCTCCCTCCCACCAAACCGTATTATCCTGTTTCAAAAGGACATTCGTATAAATCGTATTCTTCTTAATAGTTTCCATCATATTTGGATTAGCATTAGAATTTGTACCGGGGGCTACTCCGAAGAACCCAATTTCAGGATTAATCGCCCAAAGTGAACCATCGGAGTCAACCCGCATCCAAGAGATATCATCTCCAACTGTCCAGACCCGGTAACCTTTAACCTTAAGCCCCTCAGGCGGAATCATCATGGCTAAATTTGTTTTACCGCAAGCGCTGGGAAAAGCGGCAGCAATATATTCAATATGGCCGTTAGGCTCTTCAATACCCATAATCAACATGTGCTCAGCCATCCATTTTTCTTTTCTGGCAACAAAACTTGCAATCCGCAAAGAAAGGCATTTTTTACCCAATAAAACATTCCCACCGTATCCAGAACCTACGCTCCAGATAGTATTATCTTCCGGGAAATGCAAAATTAATCGCTTCTTAATATCTAACTGGGCTTTAGAGTGTAAACACTTAGTAAAATCATCATCTTTTTCCAGCTGCCTTAGAACCGGCTCACCGCAACGCGCCATAATTAACATATTTAAAACTACGTAACGCGAATCCGTCAACTCTACCCCGATTTTACTAAAAGGCGAACCCACCGGCCCCATCGAAAAAGGAATCACATACATCGTTCTACCAGCCATGGCCGCTTTAAATATGGCTCTCGCTTTTTTATATGCTGCCGACGGCGACATCCAATTATTATTCGGCCCAACATCATGTTTTTTCTTTGTACAAATAAATGTTAAATGCTCAGTTCGGGCAACATCATCCACAGCCGTACGATGCAAAAAACAACCCGGCAGCTTATCCTGATTTAAGCGGATTAACTCACCGCTATTAACGCATTCTTTTTCTAAAACCAGTTTCTGCTCATCAGAACCATCAATCCAAACAATCCGTTCGGGTTGGCAAAGCTTAGCCATCTTATTTACCCATTCCATCAACTTTTTATTGGTCGTCGGATATTTTTCCATTTACATCTTTCGATTTGCTATAAATTTATAAGCAGAATCAGCTGCCACTGCGCCATCACCACAAGCGTTGATCACCTGATAAAATCCTTTTTTACGGCAATCGCCACAGGCAAAAACGCCGGGCGCTGTGGTAAGCATATTTTCATCCGTCACAATAAAACCGGTTTCATCCATCTTTAATTTATTCTCTAAAAATGCCGTTTCCGGCTCATAGCCAATATAAATAAAAACTCCATCGCAGGCAAAATCATTTTCTTTGCCGCTTAAAAGATCCTTAATCATTACTGATTCTACTTTGCTGCTTCCTTTAATCTGCGTAATTATGCTGTTTAAAATAAAATTAATTTTTTTGTTTTCCTGCATCCGCTCCTGCAGGATCGGTGAAGCTCGCAAATCGCTCCGGCGGTGAACTACGTTTACTAGGTCAGCAAAACGGCTCAAATAGATTGCTTCCTCGGCAACGGCATTGCCTCCTCCCACAATTACTATCCGTTTGCCTTTAAAAAACGGGGCGTCGCAAGTAGCGCAATAAGAAACACCGCGGCCTGTATACTGTTCTTCGCCAGAAACATTTAATTTTCTCGGACGTGCCCCGCTAGCAATAATAATCGCACGGGCCCGATGGCTTCCACTGGCAGTATTAATAATCCGGCCGACACAGTCTAGCCCCAAAACTTGTTCACTTATAATTTTTACTCCCAGCTCTTTAACCTGCGCTTCCATACGCGCCATCAATTCCACCGTAGAGATTCCTCCAGGAAAACCCGGATAATTTTCGATAGTTTCACTCATCAGTATCCTGCCGCCAACCGACATCTTTTCAATCAATAAGGTATCCAACCGGCTACGCCCCGCATAAAGCGCCGCGGTCAACCCGGCTGGCCCGCCTCCGATAATCACTAAATCATGCGTTTCCAAATTATCACCTTTTACTAAAGCTGCAATTTACAGGCTTTAACATTTTTTCTTAAAAGAGCTAATTTTCTTTTAATCCGCAATTTTTCCAGAAATGAAGCATAATCAATAATCAGCTTACCTTTCAAATGATCGATTTCATGCTGTAATACACAAGCAAAAAGATCTTTAGCTTCAATTTCAACCAAGCGGCCATTTTCATCCTGAGCCTGAATCCATACTTGTTTAGCGCGCTTAACCTTGATACACACTCCCGGCACGCTCAAGCATCCTTCACTAATTGACTGCCTGCCCTGCTTCTTTATAATTTTAGGATTGACTAACTTATAGAGACCTTCTCCAATATCTACTACAATTAATTGCACGCTAAAACCGACTTGCGGAGCCGCCAGGCCAATTCCGGAATCATCATACATAACATTAGCCATTTGTTTAAGAATCTGGCGGTGCTGTTCGGTAATGCGCACCACCGGCTTAGCTATTTTTCTTAAAACAGAATCACCAAAAATTTTAATCTTTAATTTTGTTTCTGGCATCGACTTTTATGATTTTGGCTTTAATGGTTTTGGCTTCTTTATCTTCGACGGCAACATAAGAAACAATAATTACTTGATCTCCCGGGCAAGAACCGCGGGCAGCCGGGCCGTTTAAACAAATTATACCGCTAGCGGATTTTCCTTTAATACAATAAGTTTCAATCCGCAAACCATTATTAAGATTAAGCACCTCAACCTTTTCATGCTCTAAAATATCTGCTGCCTGTATTAAATCCGCATCAATAGTAATACTACCTTCATAATAAAGATTTGCTTCCGTTACCGTTGCCCGGTGAATCTTAGATTTTAACATTGTCCTTAACATTTTATTTTTCTCCTTGCTGCGGGGATCTAATTAACCTGTACGTTTGCCGGGCAATCATTAATTCTTCATTCGTAGGAATTACCATAATTCTGGGCTTCTTTCCTAAACAACTAAATAGCCCCCGGCAAATACTCTCTCTAACTGAAGGCTGGTTTTCCCCGATCCCGGCCGTAAAGATCAAAGCATCGAGCCCTCCTAAAACCGATAAATATGCTCCGATATATTTTCGAACACGATAAACAAAGATATCTACGGCCAACTTTGCGCGCTTGCTGCCGGCATTAGCCTTTTCTTCAAGCAAACGCATATCATTACTAATACCCGATATTCCTTTTAAGCCGCTTTCTTTATTTAAAATACGGTCCATTTGTTTAGTATCTAAATTCTTTTTATGCATAATATGCGTAATTAAAGCCGGATCAACATCGCCGCAGCGCGTACCCATCACTAAACCCTCCAAAGGAGTAAAACCCATACTTGTATCTACGGACTTTCCTTGATTAATGGCGGTAATACTACAACCATTGCCTAAATGACAAGTAATTAATTTTAATTTATGCAGCGGCTTTTTTAAAATACGAGCGGCTTCTGCCGCAACGTACTCATGGCTGGTACCATGAAAACCATATTTTCTAACCCTTAATTTTTGATAATAATCATAGGGCAGCCCGTAAATAAAAGCATGCTCCGGGATACTTTGGTGAAAAGCTGTATCAAAAACCACAACCTGCTTTACGCCAGGCAAAAGTTTCTGACAAGCAAGTATACCGGAAAGATTAGCCGGATTGTGTAAGGGGGCGATAGCGCAACATTTCTTAATTCCTTTAATTACACGCAAATCAACTAAAGCCGGTTTATTAAAATCCTCAGCCCCATGCACTACCCGGTGCCCCACCGCATCGACCAGTTGGATTTCTTCAAGTATAATTTTTAGGCCAGAATAATGATTACTAAACCTTGAACCATCTTCCCCAATATGTTCAATTACGCCTTTTTTAACTAAGCGTTCAGAAGGCATATCAAAAAGCTTATATTTAATTGATGAACTTCCGCTATTAATAACTAATATTTTCATTATTGCGCCCTGATTGCGGTAACGGCTACACAATCGACGATATCCTGAACAAAACAACCCCGCGATAAATCGCTGGCGGGTTTATTCAAACCTAAAAATAAAGGCCCAAGTGCCCGGCAATTACTCAAACGCTGCACTAGCTTATAAGCAATATTACCGGCTTCCAGATTAGGGAAAATAAGCACATTGGCTTCTCCGTTAATCGGGCTATCCGGGCATTTTATATCGGCTACTTCGGGAACAATTGCCGCATCTCCCTGCAGTTCTCCATCCGCTAATATCGATGGCGAGAGAGTTTTAAGTAAGGCTAAGGCTTCCGCGATCTTTTCCGCAGCTTTTGTTTTAGCGGATCCTTTAGTAGAATAACTCAAAAATGCTACCCGCGGAGTAAGATTCAATACCTTACCGGCTAATTCCGCCGCCGTAAAGGCAATACAGGATAATTGCCGGGCATTAGGATCCGGAATTACCCCGCAATCGGCAAAAATAAAAGTTCCATTATCACCATATTGGCAATTCGGTACATCCATTATAAAACAACTTGAAGCAATGGTGAACCGTTCATCTAAACCTATACAACGAATACAGGCGCGCGCCACATCCGCAGTAGTATGCATTGCTCCGGCAACTAAACCATCCGCCTTACCTTCCCGGGTCATCATCGCTGCGTAATAGAGATTATCAGAAAAAAGTTTCTTCACTTTATCTAAGTCAATATCTTTTGATTGATAAAGCTCGTAGTATTCCTGGATATACCTATCCTTTAAATTTTTGTCAATCATCTCCGGAGTGAGCACCAAAGGATTAGCTAATCCTTCCTTGCGGACAATCTCTGCTGCCTCTAAAGTACGCGCATCTTCATATTCCGGTAACACAATGGTTTTAATCTTAGCCGCTGCCTGTTTGCGAATCTTGCTTATTGCATTCATTTTAAATCCCTTTCAATATTTTTTTAAAATCAACATTCTCCCTGATTAATTTTTCTACTGCATCAATTTTATCTTTATCACAAGGCCTAATCTTTACGGTTATATCATGCACACAGGTAGCCACATCATAAGTATCAGATTTGGCTAATAAAACCGGGATATTCGCTTTAACCAAAAGCTCCATAATCGGCGGCTCTGGAGTAATGCCGCAGGTTAAAACTATTCCGCAAATTTTTAATTTTTTATTACCGGAGTCGCGAAAACAACGCAGCGCAATCATAATCATATCTTCACGGTCACCGGGAGTAATCATCAGGCTGTCTTCGGTAATATAACGTCCGGCATCACGCGGCTCCATAGCCGCAACAATCACCTTGGCCACCGAACGCTCTAAATACTCACCTCCGCAAAGAACCTGGAAATCCGTCTCCTCTAAAATTTGTTCAATGGTTGGCCGGGCCAACATTGGGTCATAAGGGAGAACTCCTAAGACTTCAATCCCTTTTCTCTCTAAACCCTTTCTTACCAATTGATTAATCTTTTCGAATTTATTCGGTAAAACTTTATTTACAATTACCCCTAAAACCTTAACTCCCTCTTTCTCAAAAAGAGCCTTATTCAAAATAATTTCATCGATCGGCCGGCCAACTCCACCGGAAGAGATAATAATTACTTTGGTACCCAAAAGCCGGGCAACCGCAGCATTAGAATGGTCAAATACCGACCCTACTCCGGCATGGCCGGTGCCCTCAATTACCACTAATTCCTGGTTTTTAGAAATTCTGCGAAAAGCATCTAGGATCTGATTACTGATATTTTTTTTATCCGGTTTGCTGATATATTTTTCGGTAAAACCTTTCTCTACGGCAATCGGGCTCATATCTTTAAGCCCGCTTTTTATTCCGCAGACTTTTTCAATAAGAATAGAATCCTCGTCAATCCTTAAACCGTCTTCCTCCAGGTAGCGCTGGCCGATCGGCTTAATAAACCCCACCTTGCCGAATTTCTGCTGTAAGTTCCGGATTATCCCCAAGGAAACCGTCGTTTTACCGTCATTCTGTTTAGTGGCGGCAATAAAAATTTTGCGCATTAAAAATTTTCCTCGATCTTACGTTTCAAATCCGGCTTATTGACTGCCCCCACTAACTGATTCATCACCTTGCCGTTTTTAAAAAATATAATTGTCGGGATAGACATTACCCCATACTTAGTAGCAATCTTGGGATTTGTATCAACGTCCACTTTACCAATTTTCATCTTGCCCGCATACTCCTTAGCCAACTCATCAATTAAAGGAGCGATCATTTTACAGGGGCCACACCAAGCCGCCCAAAAATCCACCAAAACTGGTAACTCCGATTCCAACACTTCCTTCTTAAAATTAAGATCCGTAAAATGTTGCGTACTCATAGCTTTAATCCTTCGCATTAATTGGGTTAATAAAATTGGAAGATTTCTTAAATTATCATAAACATTAGATAATTGCAAGAAAAATCAAACCTGAGAATACAGAATTGCCTGGTTTTAATTTATTTTAACTAGCTAGGCTGCTTTTCCGCCAGTAAACGTAACTGCTCTGAATAATATCCGGAGGTAAGTGAATCCAAAGAAGCAGTCAGTTCCGCAAGTTTCAGCTGCTTATCGAATCTCTTATTTCTATCCTCAAGAGCTAAATTATCCAACTCGGATTTTACCCTTAAGCGTTCAAAATAAAGCTTATTCACCTGGTCTAGAATATCATCCCGTAACTCCACCATCAGTTTTGAACGCACGTCTATCGAAGTCTGGTCAGCATTCCAAATAAGTTCGCTTAAATCCCAACTTACGCAAACATCCCAGTCCAGGCTATCCTTACCACGCCGAAGCAGGTCGTCACCGCTTTGGCCGACAGCGCTAGAACCGGCTTCCCAATGCCAAAGATCCGTAGTATTTCTGCCTAAATCAGCGCTTAATTTTGGCAACCACGCCTTCTTCGCCGCTTGTTTTCTCCAACGGATTATCTTCTCCGGATCAACTTCAGCGTATTTTATGGCTGCCTCCTGAACACCTTTTACACCCGGTTCATATTTTAAATACTCCTGGAGCATAACCGACGGTAATAAATAAGTAGCCTCCTTCGGATTCCCTCTATATATTCCTTTTTCACCGGCAACATAAAGATTTCCTTTACTATCTAAAGCCAGATAATTCAATTTTCCCGCAGCCAAACCAAAAGATACCTCTGTCCAGCGGTCAGAACCATAGAAAAATACTCCTGAGGAAGTAAGTGCATAGAGCCCTGGGCGATCCGTTAAACAAATCATCTTTACATTACGATTTAATAAACCATATTCTGTCAACTTCTCCCAGCTTTGGCCCTGATTAGCGCTCCGATAAACTCCCCGGGTGCAGGAAAAATACAATAAATTACTGTTGTGCGTATCCGCTTTTACAAAATTAATATCCGAAAGCTTATCCGGTTGCTCTGATTGCCCTGGCTCATCTTTAACCGCCTCTTCCTCAGAAACCCGGCGAGAATAATCCACAAAGACTCTCTCCCAGCTTTTACCGTTATCAAGTGATTTAAATATACCGGTAGAAGCGGCTAAATAAAGAACCACATTCTGCCCAACCCCGGAATCAATATTAAATATACAACCACTGCCGATACCTGTCTGCTGCGCATGCCAACTACGCCCGTAATCCCGGCTAATAAAAAGGCCGGCTTTTGTACCCACAAATAAAGCTTTTGCGGTACTTAATACCGCCATACACTGATTCTCCAACTCCGCTTTACCGCGGAAAATCCTCTCCCAACGTTCTCCTAAATTACTGCTGCGGTACAGGCCGTTACCGGTTGCGGCATAAACAACATTACAATTATTTTTTTCCAGCACTAAAGCATTAATATCCGCACCCCTTGCTTTTAACGCAAATACCCTGCGCCAACTTTTTCCGGCATTATCAGTTTTTAATATACTGCCGGATTTCCCCGCAAAAATAACTTTGCTTTCCTGCGCATCAACTAAAAGCGCTTGAAGATTAAGATTCTCCCTTCCGATATCTTCCCAGCTAAAATCTCCCGCTAAAAGCATGTTATTCATAATACTTAACCAAACCACTACCGCACCAAAAACTATACTTTTCATTTTTTGCCACCTCCTACGCCAATTGACGTAAGGAATCAAGGAATCTAACAAATAAAAAGGGCGTCATTTTTTAAATGACGCCCTTAGTATTTATAGTTGATTAATTAATTACCAAAACAAAGCTCTAATTTTATCATCAGCCGCTTTCCAGGCATACTCTGGTTTCATCGCTGGCTTAGTATAAGAAGGAACAAAGAAAGTAGCGGTATCATAGATTGCCGTTGCTCCACGCACAGCACTAGTCAACACGCCATTAACTACGCCAACAGTTGCCCCGGCTGCCGGGTCTTGTTCTTTAGTAACTTTGGCAACCTCAGCGGGAAGCTCTAACCAAAATGTAGCCATATTAATTACTCCGCGCTCAAGTTTATTAATCGGAGTCTTGTTATAAGGAATCTCATCGCGATCAATCTGAAATGAAGGCAAAGCCCTGATATATAAACCATCAGAATCATCTTCGGCATAGCCTATTGCGAATAATCCTATGACAAATACAAACGCAAGCGCTAACAACATTACCTTCTTCATCCTCTTACCTCCTTTTTTACTTACCTTAAGTTAAATTCTGTAATTGCTGTAATAATTTTTCTTTCAAAGACTTCGCTGAATCCAGTTTCTCGCCAGATATACCCGCTTCCATAGCAAACTCAATTAATCCGCGTAAAATATCATTATAAGAAAGCTTTCTACCTGTAGAGAATAAGGCATCTTTTCCCAGCTTATCAAGATAATCTAGCTCTTGACGGCCTAACATAGTAATTACTCTATGTGTAAGAAATTGCCTGCCACTACTTTGCATCACTACTACCTCCAAATTATAGCCTAAAAACAGTAAAAATCAAGTAAAATCTTGCAAATTTTATGGTAAAATGCTAATTATGCATTTTGCCATAAAACCAATTTACATAACAAATGTAACACATTTTTTGATATAGTCAAGAAATATTTTTGGTATGCCGCATTTTAGGCACAAAAAAACCCTCATTTTCATGCCTGAGGGTTAAAATTCATCGAACCTTTCCTGCTGAGATCAATTACTAAAAACAACCTACTTAAAAGAAGTTACGAAATCCAGCACTAAATCCGCTTGTTTGGCTGCGGCGATATTTACTCGCGGGGATAATGCCGGTTTTTGGTTTATATCGGATTTCAAATCTCCAACAATAGCCAGGTTCTTCCTAATCCTATGTACCTTTATATCATCACTTGAGCCTATACCTCCAACTCCGGACACAGCTACCACAAATTTACCTAAATTAAGCAGCTCTTCAACCAGCATACTTTTACTCTCTGCTTGGTCAAGGCATTCAATGACAATGTCGCATGCGCCAAATAATTCTTTTATATTACCCTGCTTGATCCTTTTATCAATAAGGGTAAGCTCAAGGCCTGGATTTACCCTGAGCAGATTTGTTTTCAGTGCCTCTGTCTTCTTAATGCCAATTTGATCAAGAAAATAGAACTGCCGGTCTAAATTTGAAGGCACGACAACATCAAAATCCACAATGGTTAACCTTCTGAAACCAACTCTCACTAAATTTAAAGCACAATTTGAGCCTAATCCTCCGGCTCCGGCCAAACCAACTTTTGCTGATTGGACTTTAATAAAATTTTCTTTACCGATTTTTTTAATGATATCTTCCTGAAATGATTCCATATTATAAATATAGCCAATCTTTAAAGACTGGCTGATATCCTCTTTTCTCAAGCACAGTTTTAATTTCGTCTATAGTTCTTTGATCCTGAATTTTAAACTGAGAGAATTGATCATTCTCTTCTCTATAAAGAGCATATCCACCAACGTTCGTAACCGACCCAGCCGACATTCTGGTGATCCCAAGAGCTATAAGATTTTCCCTAAATTCCGGATTTTCCCGGGTAGAGATCGTAATGCCCAATCGAGGTAAAAAAATCCTCAGCGCCAAAATTATCTGTACAACATTTCTATCACTTACAGGGGAAATAGGTTTAAAACCGCCAACTTGCGGTTGTATCCGAGGAACGGATATTCCGATTTCAACATCCGGAAAATTATCTTGAAGGTATTTTGCATGTAATCCAAGAAGAAACGCCTCCCTCCTCCAATCCCCTAGGCCAAGCAGGGCTCCGATAGAAATACTACGCATCTTAGCTTTTGCGCCTCTTTCCGGAGCATCCAGCCTGAATCTATAATCCTGCTTAGGGCCGGAAATATGCATTTTTGCATAAACCTGCTCATTGTATACTTCTTGATAGATCGTTAAACCGTCTACACCTTGAGCAACTAACTGGGCGTATTCATTTTCTGCTAAAGGATATACTTCAATCGATATCGAAGTAAAATATTTTCTTAAAATCGTAACGCAATCTTGAATGTAACTAACCGGGCTGCTAACTCTTGATTCTCCGGTTAAAATTAGAATGTGCTTTAATCCCGAAGAAGAAACAAACCGCGCCTCTTTCTCTGCTTCTTCCAGAGTAAGCCTGCGCCTTCTGATATTATTGTTCAGGTTAAAACCGCAATAAAGACAAGTATTATCACAATAGTTTGATAGATACATTGGAGCATATAATTGCATCGTATTGCCAAAATAATTCCTGGTTAACGCATGTGCTCTTTGAGCCATGCTTTCAAGATTATTTTCGGCTTGCGGAGAAAGCAAACCGAAAAATTGTTCTACAGAAAGATTGTTCCCTTTAAGAGAGTTAAAAATAGAAACAGGAGAAATGGAGTGAAAAACTTCCTCTAACTCTAAATCTTTATATCGAGAATAGGTATCATAAAAACTCATTGTTATTTTTTATCTTCCCTTAAAAATCCAGTCAGCGGACTGGAAGCATCGGCAAATTTGCCGGCTAACGGAATCCCCGATAAATAAGCAAGCCTCCCTGCGCAAACTGCCTGGCTAAATGCTTTGGCCATGGAAACCGGATCCTGCGAAACAGCAATCGCCGTATTCACCAATACCGCCGCACACCCTAACTCCATACATTCACAAGCTTCTGAAGGTTTTCCCAAACCTGCGTCAACGATGATTGGTACTTTAATCTCGCTAACTAATATTTCGATAAGTTCGCGGGTTTTTATCCCGCGGTTACTTCCAATCGGAGACCCCAAAGGCATAATTGCTCTGGCTCCGGCATCAACCATTCTTCTGGCAATAGATAAATCCGGGCTCATATAAGGAAACACTGTAAAACCTTCTTTGACTAAAACTTCAACCGCCCTTAAGGTCTCAATATTATCAGGAAGCAGATATTTATTATCCCGGATAACTTCAATTTTTATCCAGTTCCCAGAGCCCGCTGCTTTTGCCAGGCGAGCAATCCGCACCGCCTCATCCGCATCCCTGGCTCCGGAAGTGTTAATCATAACCTGACATTCCGGCGGGATATAATCCATGATATTTTCTGTTTTTGAACCGGCATCAACCCTTCTTAAAGCAACGGTAGCCACCTGGGCTTTAGCTTCTGTTAAAGCCTGTTTCATTATCAGATAACTAGAAAATTTTCCCGTCCCGATAAAAAGCCGGTTATTTATTTTTTCTCCTGCTATCTCTAAAAAATCTCCCATAATTATCCTCCTCCGACAAAACTTACAATTTCAATTTTATCATTTTCCTGCAAGTGCGTGTTTTCCCACTCATCCTTAGGCACAATACGTAGATTATGCTCAATAACTACTTTTTCTGCGCATAAGTTCTTAGATAAAACAAGTTCAACGAGATTCAATTTTATTTTGACTTCCTCAGATTTACCGTTTATATTTATGAACATTTTACCTCCATTAAAAAATATAACCCTTACGCCAACGCATAAGGGTTATAAGAAATTCACCACTTTCTTCCCTCCGCTGGCATTATCCAGATCAGGTATTTAAAGGGTAATCTGCTGACTACGCAGAACTCTCAGGCCGCTTTAGCGACCTCCCCATTACTTAATTTTATTAAACCATTAGCTCCGGCAATTGTCAAGAAAGTTTATGCCGAAAAGTTAGCGCAATATAGCAAAATGCAGTAAAGCGCCAACCATAAGACTAATTCCGATCATAATCAGAGTGGATTTAATTAAACCTTTGAGGCCCAATTCTTTAGCCAAAACCACAAAGCTGGCTACGCAAGGAAAAGATATCGCCAGTAACGTAGCGCCAATAAACAACTGATTCGCCGACAGCCCCAGAGGCATCAACATGCCTACCGCTACATCTTTTCTTAAAAAACCAATCGCCAAAGCAACTACTGCTTCTTTGGGAAGCCCGAATAAACCATGAACGATCGGAGCGAAAATAGCTGTAACAAAATCAAATAATTTAAAATAAAGCAGGATATTGATAAAACAAACTCCCAATAATACTACCGGCAACGCCTCGACTAAAAATCCCCTGATACGAAAATAAAGTTTCTTCCAAAGCATAAGTAACGGCGGGAACCGATAAGGAGGAATTTCCAGAAGAAATTCCGGGCTATAACCGGTTAAGGTACGATTTAAAATAATTCCTAATATAATTACCAGAGAAAATAATACCAGGTATACTCCCCCGACATAGAACCCCCCAAATTTACCTAATAGGCCAAAAATCATTGCCTGTAAAGGAATACAAGGCACACCAATGGAAATAATTGTGGCGGCGATAAATCTCTCTCTCTTTGATTCCAGCACCCGCGTAGATAAAATTCCGGGAACATTACAACCAAACCCCAAAAGCACCGGGATTACCGCATAGCCGTGTAAGCCTAATCGATGCAAAAGATTATCTAATAATACCGCCAGCCGCGGCAAGTACCCAATATCCTCCAATAAACTTAAAATAAAATAAAAAGATACAACATAAGGCAGGACCATTCCGAATTCAATGTAAGGAGCAGTAGTTAAAACTCCTAGAGATTGTTTAAAATCTATCTTACCGTTAATCAAATCACCGATCAGTAAATGGAACCAAAAACCTTTTTCCTGCCAATGCGCGGAGAACTTCTCCAGTATCGGCTGATAAATATTCATAAAAATTGGATCAGTAACATGGCTAATGATCCCCTCGCCTATAAAACGCACAAATTTAAATGCGGCATAAATAATCACACCGGCCATTAGCAATCCGGTTACCGGACGCACTGAAGCATCTTCCATGATTTCTCTAAAAGTATGATGCCGATGCTCTAGGCGTTGCACTTGTTCAATAATCTTACCAATCTCCAGCCAGCGTTGTTGATGATCAAATTTTCCTTTAGGGTGGGATCCTACCTCTTTTATTCTCTGGGTTAATAATTTAATTCCCACTCCGGTTAAAGCGCAGGTTGAAATCACCGGTGCCTTCAACAACTCTTCTAATCGAACAATGTCTATATACACACCCCGATGGCCGGCATCATCACACATATTCATGCAAACAACTACCGGAAAACCCTCTTCAATTAACTGCAAAGTTAAAAGCAGATTTCTTTCAAGATTAGTTGAATCAATGATATTGATTACCGCGATCTCTTCTTTAGGAAGTTCTTTTAATAAAGATACAGCTACCTCTTCAGCTCCGGAGGTAGGATCCAAGGAATATGTTCCCGGCAAATCTACAACTTCAACTTTTTCATCTCCCAGAAGCAAATAGCCTTTAGCAATCTCAACTGTTGTCCCCGGATAATTTGAAGAAATCACCTGTACACCGGTAAGGCGTGAAAACACCACGCTTTTACCGACATTAGGATTGCCGATTAAATAAATCTTTTTTATCATTCTCTCTCAATAATTATTTTTTCGGCTACACTATGGCCTAAAGCTAAAATACTTCTTCCGGCTTTAATCACTACCGGCCCCCTTAGCCCAATATGACTAAGCTTAATCACCGGTTTACCTTTATATACACCCATACTTAAGAGCTTGCTTTCTAAATTAGAACCGCCTAGAATTTCCAGGATCTTTACTTTTTCATTTGCCTTAATTTGCACTAAAGATATTTTTTTCATTCGTATTATTAAAAAAACTTAATTAATGTAATCAACTTATTAGAAATTATCCAAAAAATCTGAAAAATATAAAGAGGGGGAGGAGAAACCTCCCCCTCTTTATTATTCTCTTAGCAATTACACTTAGCGCTGCATTTACCATCTGCGCATTTGCAATCACCTTTCGTACAACAATCTCCTTTACAAGCGCATTGACCATCTGTACAACAGGCGGCTTTTGCACATTTGCAGGATTGCTTTACACAGCAAGTTTGACCTGCCAAAGCATAACTACTAATCAACAGCATAGACATAATCAAAGTAATAAAAAATATGAATTTTTTCATGATAATTCTCCTTTTAGATGAAACTTTTAAGCTACTAAAATTAGGAGAGCTAAGCTTTCGGGGGATGGAAAATATCTTCTTTAAAAAAATAGGCATAAGAAAAAAACAATCTCTGAGCAAAAAATCCAGAAAATACAAATTTTGGCAAGAAATCACTTTTAAGTAAATACACCTGAAACGGTGCCGAATAGCTGCAAAGGCAAACCTTAGCAGTTTCATGGCATTTTTTTGCCCCCTGGCATTTGTTATTACAACAAGAACAATCCTGATGAATACTGGCATAGAGATGCTCAAACATCGGACTAGCCACTAAAGCAAAAATTATAAAAATATTTAAGATTCTTAAACAAGTCTTCATAAGACAATTATACCCTATTAATTTCTAGAAAACAATCACTCTAACCAAAAAATTTATCACCCTTTGCCCAGTTTTCTCCGTTTACCTCATCAATAACCAAATAAAGGCTTTCTTTGGGCTTTCCCGCGACTTTTAACAATGTATCGGAAAATTCTTTGGCAATCTTTTCTTTCTGCTCTTTGCTAAGTTTTCCCACTAATTTAAGATTGATATATGGCATTTTCTCACTCCTATTTTGAGATTAAAAATATCCCTACCTGGGCAAACAAATTAGGTAGAAGCAAAATTTTACGGTTCTCATCGATACAAACATTGCTCTCAATATTGATCTTTTTGGCGCGGCAATACTTCTTAAAATCAAGAATGCTTAAAAAATGTAAGTTCGGAGTTTCATACCACTGGTAAGGAAGCGCCTCGGTAACCGGAGCTTTACCCTGAAAAAACATCTGCAATCTTGATTTATAATGCGCAAAATTAGGAATACCGACAATTACCTTCTTGCCCACGCGCAAGGCATCCGTAACTACTTTATCCACATGAAGTATCTGCTGCAGGCTTTGATTAAGTATCACGTAATCAAAAGACTTATCATTAAATTCCGCTAAACCGCTATCCACATCCCCATGAAAAACATTTAAACCTTTGGCCACACATTTATAAATCGCTTGCTCATCAATTTCGATACCCTGAACGCGTGCTTGTTTACCTTTAATTAAAAGATACAAAAGGTCTCCATTACCGCATCCTAAGTCTAAAACTGTAGATTGCGGCTTAATCAAATCTAAGATTACCGCATGGTCCAATTGAATAATTTTAGCTGCCATATTCACCAGTCACCTCATAAGCATAAAATACTTTTTTAAGAAAATGCTTAATTAAATGCGATTCTTCTTTTACCTCTAAAAGAAAAGCATCATGGCCATAAGTTGAATCAACTTCACAATAAGTAGTCTCTACTCCGGCAAGTTTGCAAGCCTTGACAATCTCTTTAGACTGATAAGCCGGATACAACCAATCAGACTTAAAAGAAATAACCAGGACCTTAACCAAGCTACCCCGCAAAACTTCCTGCAACGGACGATTTACCGAAGCATCAAAATTATCCATCGCCTTGGTAATATAAAGATAGGAGTTGGCGTCAAAACGTTTCACGAAATTATCACCGCGATAACGCAAATATCCTTCCACCTCAAAATCAGCGGTAAATTTAAACGGCGCTTGCGCCTCTTTCTTAACCCGGCCGAATTTCTCCGCCATAGATTTATCGCTCATATAAGTAATATGGCCGATCATCCTGGCTACCGCTAAACCTTTTACGGGAGCCGTGCTTTCATAATAGTTACCGGATTTCCAATGCTCATCAGCCATAATTGACTGCCTGCCCACTTCATTAAAAGCAATCTGCTGCGGAGAGTGTTTAATGGTTGTCGCAATCGGCACCGCGCTACGTAAACTATTCGGATGATTAACTAACCAGGATAGAACCTGCTGCCCCCCCATTGACCCGCCAACCACCGCCAGTAATTTTTCTATACCCAAATGCTCAACCAAACGTTTCTGAGCGCTAACTATATCATTAATTGTAATCAGAGGAAAATCTAAAGAATAAGGTTTACTCGTTTTAGGATTGGTAGTTGACGGGCCAGTTGATCCTTTACAACCGCCTAAAACATTAGAACAGATAATAAAATATTTATCCGTATCAAAAGCCTTGCCCGGCCCGATAAATTCATCCCACCATCCGGGATTATCCTGGCCGGCATGCACCCCGGCTGCGTGCGCATCTCCTGAAAGAGCATGCACAATAAGAACAGCGTTAGTCTTCTCTTTGTTTAAGACCCCATAAGTCTCAAAAGCCAAGGTAACCGGGCCGAACTTCTCCCCGCTTTCCAATTTAAGCGAATCAAAAGTAAACTCCTGTGTCTTAACCAGGCCTACGGAATTATTTTTTATTTTATTTTCTTTGTTCATACTTTTACCTCTTGAAATAACCAAGTCGTTAAATACCTCTCACCGGTATCCGGAAGAATAACGACAATAACTTTTCCTTTGTTTTCTTTGCGTTTAGCTACTTCTAAAGCCGCCCACAAAGCTGCACCGCATGAAATTCCCGCTAAAATTCCTTCAAGCCTGGCGAGTTGCCGTGCTGTTTGACCGGCATTATCGTTAGTCACCCGGACAACCTCGTCAATTATATCACGATTCAGAACTTCTGGTAAAAAACCTGCACCAATACCCTGAATTTTATGCGGCCCAGGTGCCCCACCGGAAAGAACCGGTGATGCATCCGGTTCAACAGCAATCACCTTAAAACTTGGTTTTTTTTTCTTGATTACTTCACCAATACCGGTAATTGTCCCACCCGTACCAACTCCCGCCACTAATATATCAACCTTACCGTCTGTATCACTCCAAATCTCCTCAGCCGTAGTCTTACGATGTATTTCGGGATTAGCCGGATTATTAAACTGCTGCAGAATAATCGCATTCGGAGTTTCTTTAGCTAACTCTTCTGCTTTTTTCACCGCACCTTTCATTCCTTCAGCGCCCGGGGTTAAAACCAACTGCGCCCCAAAAATTGCTAAAAGCTGCCTTCTTTCTATACTCATCGTATCCGGCATAGTCAAAATCAATTTATAACCTTTAGCCGCAGCCACAAACGCTAAGGCAACACCAGTATTACCACTGGTTGGTTCAATAATCGTAGTATTTTTTTTAAGCACGCCTCGTTTCTCGGCATCTTCAATCATCGCTACCCCAATACGATCTTTAACGCTAGAAAGAGGATTAAAAGACTCCAGCTTTACTAGTACCGTAGCTTCTAATCCTTTTGCGATACGATTTAATTTTACCAAAGGCGTATTACCCACAGTTTTTGTAATGTCCGAAAATATTTTACTCATAATATCCCCCTTTATCCTGCTTTAGTCAATGCTTTATCAATATCGAAAATAATATCATCGATATGTTCGATCCCAATCGATAAACGAATAAAATCCGGAGTTACGCCGGTTGCCAATTGCTCTTCGGCGGACAATTGTTGATGCGTAGTCGTCGCCGGATGAATCGCTAAGCTTTTGGCATCTCCAACGTTAGCCAGATGAGAGATTAACTCCAATGAATCGATAAACTTTTTACCCGCATCCAAACCACCCTTAATACCAAAACCCAGAATAGCCCCCGCTCCTTTAGGCAGATATTTTTTAACCTTGTCCTTTTCCGGGCTATCATCAAGACCGGGATAATTTACCCAGCTGACTTTGGGATGTTTTTTCAGGAATTTAGCCACCGCCAATGCATTTTCAGAATGCCTGGGCATCCTTAAAGCCAATGTTTCAAGCCCCTGTAAGAATAGAAAAGAATTAAACGGAGATACTGCCGGGCCTAAATCGCGCAATAGACATACCCGCGCCTTAATTATATAAGCAATATTGCCCAGCGGCTTAAGCGCTTCCACAAAATTAATTCCGTGATAACTTAGATCTGGCCCGGCAATTAATGGAAATTTGCCATTAGTCCAATCAAATTTTCCGGAATCAACGATAATCCCGCCCAAACTTGTCCCATGCCCGCCGATAAATTTAGTTGCGGAGTAAACCACAATATCTACCCCATGATCAATGGGCCTTAACAAATACGGGGAAACTGTATTATCCAAAACAAAAGGTATCCCGTTTTTATGCGCAATTTTAGATATACCTTCCAGATCCGCAACATTTAGCTTAGGATTGCCGATGGACTCAGCATATACTGCTTTAGTCTTAACAGTGATTGCGTTTTGTAAAGCAACCAAATCATTTGATGGCACGAACTTTACCTTTATTCCTAATCGAGCAAAAGTATAGTGAAAAAGGTTATACGTGCCCCCATAGAGATTATCTGCGGATACAATTTCATCACCCGCTTGAGCAATATTAAGCAAGGCAATCGTAATCGCCGATTGGCCACTAGCCACGGCTAAAGCTCCTACTCCCCCATCTAACAAGGCCACCCTTTTTTCAAAAACATCCGTAGTTGGATTCATTAAACGGGTATAAATATTGCCAAACTCTTTTAAACCAAAAAGATTAGCGGCATGATCAGTATTTTTAAACTGATATGAAGTTGTCTGATATATCGGCACAGCTCTTGAGCCCGTAGTCGGATCCGGCTCCTGGCCACCATGTAAAACCAGTGTTTCGATTTTTAATCTACTATCGATTTTACTCATTAAGAATACTCCTTTCGTTTCGGCTAGGAAGAGCGTCAAGCTCTCCCCTAGCTTATTATTTAAAATGCATACTGGGCACTTAACACAAACCCATTACCTAAACCTTGCCTTAATTTCGAGCCACTTGATGAAACAGCTGACCGATCATAACTACCGGTGGCAGTATAAGCGGCAATAATCGTAAGATTCTTATTAGGAATCCAGGCTACATGTGCATCCCAATAATTATTATTTTTAAAACTAGTAAAGTTTTCTCCACCTTTGAACTCATATCCCACAACAAACCCCTTAGGAAGAACCAAATCAATATTAAAGAATCCGGTTATCTTCCTCTTGTTATGGAATCCCAACACGCCGGTAACAAATTCCTGGGAAGAAAGTACGCCTCCGGATACAATTACAGGTACCGGCAGCAAGCTAACCGTTTTCGTGGCTACGGCATACCAATCCTGCCCGGTTGAGCGAAGGGAATTTAATCCCGCATCACGCAAAGACTTATTACTAGTAGTTTTATAAATTGTCCCGATAGAAAATGCCGGAACAAACTTTGTATCAAAAGCATTCTCTTTTAATACCAAAAGCTTAGCCCCGAGGTTATTCTTATGGAAGGTGGGATGATTCTCCCAGTTAACTGTTTGATATCCATACGAAATTTCCAGACGCTTAAGCAAAGTTGTCGCTACCCCAAAGTTTGTCCAGTCGATTTTAGCATCCGGCAGATTAACATACCAAGCACCGAATCTGGGCTTAGCTACGATATTGGTATCACCAATCTTAATAAACTCTTCCCCTGAATCCGCCAAATAGGCTAAAGGATTGAAAGCCACCCCTCCTACACCCTCTAGATTAACAAAAGGCGGTCCGGCAAAAACTCTACTTGTCAAAGAACCAAATACTAACGCGAACAATGCTGCTAAAATAATAAACTTTTTCATTTAAACCTCCCAATACTTTCACCTCACTCCAGCTGCCTGGTCGTATCGGGAAATTATAATTTTAATGGGTAAATGATTCCGGTAGTCCGGTCATTCCAAAATAACTACCTAAATACCACCCCCTTCCTCAACTCTCCATACATCTTCAAAACGTTTTCGCTGCGCTACCTCAACTTGAGTAATTTTACGATCATGGACCTTAACCGTAACTGTGCCGTATTCTAAAGAATCCACTGCTTGCGCGATATCCTTAATAATCGCATCATTAACTATATTTTTTGTTGCTTTTGAATTGCTGTTCATGAGATTACCCCTTATATTGAATAAGCAAATATTTCGTTTTTCGTATTAACCTGATCCACTAAATCTCTAAAAGTCACCTGATCAATTATATCCGAAGTAGCATCCGCCACTTTTTGCCAAATTCCCTTAAAAAGACAACAACTCTGATCAGTACAGTTAGAGTATCCTTTTCCCACACAAGCAATCGGCTCAACCGGTCCGTCAATATATCTGACTACCTGGCCGATAGTTATTAAGGAAGGATCCTTGGACAATTGGTATCCCCCGACATTGCCGCGCTTACTTTCCACAAAGCCACCTTTTTTTAAATCCAGGAGCACCTGTTCCAAAAACTTTACCGGAGCATCAATACGCTTGGCAACATCATTAATCGTAAATACCCCTTGATCATAATGCACAGCTAAATCTAATAAAGCCTTTAACGCATAATCACCTTTATATGTAATTTTCATCCTGTCTCCTTCCTCCACGTGGAGGCACCAACGGTTTGCACCCCGCGCTAATTTGTATTGCGCGGGTGCGCGCTTCGTTGCGCGGGTGTTAGACTACTATCTCTATCAACATAGTAGAGTATAACCTAAAAAAATATATTGTCAAGCTTTTTTTTGAACATTTCGTTTAGATTCAGCGAAACCCCATCGAATACATCTTGAACAATCTCAACGCATATTATAAAGGAGAATATTAAAAACTATCCAGTTCCAGTAATTCTTTTTTAATCTCCTGATATTTATCCGGATCTATTTGTCGATATATTTCTTGCGCCTTACGCCAATATTCCCTAGCCATATTCCTCCTTCCCTGTTTCCTATATAACAACCCCAGATTGTAACAAACATTGGCCAGGTCAGGCTGGCTGTTGATTTCTTTAGATGACTCAACCGCTTGCTTAAAATAACTTTCGGCTTTTATCAAATCATCAATCTCAAAATAAAGCTCTCCAATCATATTGTAGCCGGAAGCTAAATTAGTTTTATTATTCTGTACCTGGTCCACATTTAAACCTTTAAAATAATATTCAAGTGCTTTTTGATAAGCCTTTTCGTAAAGATACACCTCACCCAAATTGAAATAACAATCACTTAATTCATTATTTAATTTCAAACGTTTAAATATTTTAAGGCTTTTTTCGTAAAATTCTTTTGCCGCAGGATAATCGTTTTTGTTAGCAAAAACTAAACCTATATCAAAATAATCACTGGCCAGATTCTTTATATTTTCGAAATTATGGGGATATTCCAGATTAATCGAAGCACTTTTGGTTAAAAGACCCAGCGCGCGCTCATAATCTTTTTTCTCAATATGCCAAACCGCTAGTTTTCTTAAAGCAAGGGCCTCATTTTGCTTATTTTTTAATTGCCGGCTTAAATTTATTGCTTTGTCGTATAACTGGCTGGCTTTATCAAATTGCCCGTCAAGCTGGTAAAACCACCCCAGTTTAATATAGGCCAAAGTAAGATGAACTTTATTATTTAGCTTTTCACTTTTAAGCACATAATCAAAATAATACTTTAAGGCCTTATCTTTATCGCCGATACGCTGATAAGCATTCGCGATAATCGGATAAACCGCCAGATAATCTTGATCATTCTTAATTACCTGCTGGCCTAAAATTATAGCTTGCTGATTATTGCCTTGACGATACTCAGCGGCGGCATTGAGGAACAAATACAGCTTTGTGGGATTAACTTTCGGCAACCAAAAACCTAAAATAATACTCAAACCCATAAAAATAACCGCTAAACTAATTTTGCTTATAACCTTTTTATAGATTAAACTTATTTTCCTCCGATGATCCTTATGGTGCGTAAGTTTAAAGAAAATAAAACTCGGGTCGCCATATAGTAAATAATTAACCCAATGTAAACTAGCCAGCCCGTACTCTTTAACCAATTTTAGCTTAGATAATTGCAAAGACTCCCCTACGCTTGCTCCAGAGATAAGCTTGGTATAAAATGCCTGCGCAAATACTAAACTGGCGTTATCCTCAATCCTGCGGATGGAACCGATATAATGCCTAACCCCGGCAAATAAAAAAGCGCTGGCCATGCCGTAATTAACCAGTTGATACTCTGCATAGATTAAAACGGGGCTCACCTGCGCGGAATGGCAGGAGTTTGAAAACACTAAAGCCGGTAGACTACAACTCTGCCCCATTTTCAGTATATCCGTTACCTTAAAGACGCCGTCACTTAAAACCCAACCGCTATCTTTAACCTCTGTTTTATCAAACTCACAATGTCCGGCAAAATGCACGATATCATAATCACAGATATTCTTCTTCACATAGTGCCGGTCAATATCCATAGATTTAAAATCAACCTGAACTTTTTTAGTTTTATGGCTAAACTGATTTTTAATATTTAAACCTTCAAGATATGCCGACTTTAAATCGCCGTTAGGATTAGCTAAAATTAACATTTTTAAGCTATCCGTTAAATCTCGGTATTGTAAAGATGCTAAGTCTCCTTTACTGCGCACCAGCCTTCCGAGGCTGAATTTTAGACCCAAAAAATCTTCGCCGTCAAAAATTAGCTCCCAGGGAATGTGAATCAGCTCCTCATCCAAAGAAAGGGTTAGCGCACAAGGAGAACTGTCTTTAAGTTTTCTTTTAATTGCATGGCTAAGCAAATGATCCCAAAATAATTGACCAATTTTTTGCAGGCTCTTTAGCTGTTGAAGTCTAGAGGCCTCTTCCTTAGGCAAACAGTTTAAAACTCCGACCATCTCCAAACTTAAATGCTTCAGTTCAGAAAAAGAAACCCCCACCTGGCTATAATGCCGCAAAGTAGGGGTAGTTTGACCCTGGCTAAACAGTCCCATCTTAAGCGAGTCATCCTGCTTAAAAACTTCTAAGATTAACGAATCTTTATAAAGCATGGGATTAAGCCTTAACTTTTAAATCAATTACCGCCTCTCTCTGGCCTTGGCGGCTAACCTCAACTATATAATCACCCGGAAGAATGTTTTCAAAAAAACTGCTTCCGGAATCATTAATATAAGACTCTAGCTCTAAGCCGTCTTTAATTAAGGTAACGCGCAGATTTTCATTAGTCCGATGGCTTTGGTTATTGGAGGCCAAACCATGGCCTTGCGGCCATCGATCCTTAACCGTAATGGTAAGGTTAAAACTTTTAGTAGACTTATTTTGAATCTTAGCTAATACTCTAATTTGCTGCAAATCTTTTAGAATACTCACCTCTTCCTTAAACTCATTTATCTTGCGGCTGCGCAATACCGGAGCAGGAACCAGCTCCTGGCCCAAAAGAACATCCCCGGTAGTCTGAATAATCTCCATAGCTTTTTCTTTAAGTTGGAGAAATATCTCTAATAAATTCTCACCGGCTTGCTGTCCAACCAATTTTTTAATCTTCTCTAACAGCGGCGCGGGGACATCCAGGCTTAAATGCGGCTGTATCTTAAGCTGGATGCTTAAATATTCTGCGCATGCTTCACAGTTAAGCAGGTGCTTAAGGAGCATATTCTTATCATTTTCCGGCAATTTATCCTCCAGAAAACAAGCTAAATCTTCCTCGCCGGGATGATCCTGTCCCGTAAAAGGTTCGCTGCCCTTACGTTCACGATAGATAATCCTGGTTATTTTTTCAAAATTATTAAGCATATCTTCCCCCGCCTTAATAGACGTACCGTTTTAGGAAATCTAACTTAAAAACCCTCTTTTTTTAAAACAATCTTGTATTTTTTGAAATATTCTCCCTTTGCGCATATCCACTGCCCCTCGGCTAATTTTAAAATGCTCCTTAATTTCTTCTAAAACTAACCCCTGATTCAGAAACAACTCCAGAAAATACTGTTCATCTGATTCAAGCAAACTAATACACTCCTGCAGAGTTTTACGCCGATCCTGATCATTAAGGAATGCAATTGCCCCTCCTGAGAGATCTTTAAGGGTATCCTTTAAAGTAAAACCATCCTCATCCTCTGCGTCCAAAGATGCAATCGGTTTAAGTTTGCGTAAATAATCAATCGTAAAATTAACTGTTACCTGCCTTAACCAACTAGCCAAAGAACAACCATTCTTCCCCTGATAAGTGGATAGTTTTCTATAGTTATCCTTGATTAAAGCATGAAATATTTCCTGAAAGATATCCTCAACTTGCTCGGTAGAGATACTGCGGCCCTTAATCGACAAAACACTATAGATATAGTTATAGATTAGGCGGGAATAGCGTAAGATGAATTCAGCCCAAGACTGCTTGTTTCCTTTAAGGCAATCCTGGACAAACCTCAAATCATCCATAGCTATAATTATAACATCAAAAACTCTTATCTAGCAATAAAAAACAAGGACCGTTTCCTTGAAAGGAAACGGTCCTTGTTTAATTGCCCTTATCTAATTAATTTTTTTACTTAAATAACGTATTTTTAATAATAAATGAAGCAAATACAATGGAAACCATCGACATCAGCTTAATCAAAATATTTAAGCTCGGCCCAGAGGTATCTTTAAAAGGATCACCGACAGTATCTCCAACAACCGTAGCTTTATGCGCGGGCGACCCCTTACCCCCGTGATGCCCCTCTTCGACGAATTTCTTAGCATTATCCCAAGCACCACCGGAATTAGCCATAAAAACAGCCAGCACAAAGCCCGTAACCGTTGCACCCATCAAAAGTCCGGCAACCGCATCAATACCAATTAACAAACCTACAGCAATCGGAGCAACAATCGCCAATAGTGATGGAGCAATCATCTCTTTTTGCGCTGCCGCAGTTGCAATCGTTACACAACGCGCATAATCCGGCTTAGCTGTGCCTTCCATAATACCGATTATTTCCTTAAATTGCCGGCGAACTTCCACTACAATTTTACCGGCTGCCCGACCAACTGCCCGCATCGTCATAGAGCAGAATAAGAATGGTAACATCCCGCCTAAAAATAAGCCTACTAATACCGTAGGATTCATCATATTAGTATTTACATCTTTTCCCAAGAGCAGAACCTGATCTTTATATGCAGCAATCAAAGCTAGTGCTGTCAAAGCTGCTGAACCAATGGCAAAGCCTTTGCCTGTTGCTGCGGTAGTATTGCCTAAAGCATCCAAAGCATCAGTTCTCTTTCTTACTTCTGGAGGCAACTTAGACATCTCGGCATTCCCACCGGCATTATCGGCAACCGGGCCATAAGCATCCGTAGCCAAAGTAATACCTAAAGTAGAAAGCATACCCACTGCTGAAATAGCAATACCATAAAGTCCGGCATTAAAATTTGCTGCACCGCCAGACATGAAAAAACTGATCATGATCGCCACACAAACAATAATTACCGGAATAGCCGTAGACATCATGCCAACAGCAATACCGCCGATAATTACCGTAGCTGGACCGGTTAAAGAAGCATCCGCAATAGAACGTGTAGGCTTAAAACCGCTGGAAGTATAATACTCGGTTACTAAACCAATTAAAACACCTGCGATCAAACCTGCCAACACTGACCAATAAACACCCAGATGTTGGGCCCCTAAAGAATATCTAACTAAAAAGTATGAAATTACTGCCACGATTAACGAGCTGGTAAACACCCCTTTTCTTAAAGCTGCAAGTAATACTTTTTGGCTTGCCTGCTCGCCACTTTTTACAAAAAAAGTCCCGATAATTGAAGCAATAACCCCCACCGCTGCCATAACCATCGGCACAGTTACTCCGGCCACGCCTAATCCGGCAGCAACCCCTAAAGCAGAAGTGGCCACAATTGAACCAACGTATGATTCATAAAGATCCGCGCCCATACCGGCAACATCACCGACATTGTCACCGACATTATCGGCAATCACGGCCGGATTACGTGCATCATCTTCAGGGATACCTGCCTCGACTTTACCGACTAAGTCTGCGCCGACATCTGCAGCTTTAGTAAAAATACCTCCGCCGACCCTGGCAAAAAGCGCCATCGAACTGGCACCCATCCCAAAACAAAGCATAGTCGAAGTAATTGCCGCGATCTTATCCGTACCTAACGGAATCGGATGGCAAGAATAATACCAATTTAGAAAATAATACCAGATACTCAAATCTAATAAACCTAAACCTACAACCGTAAGGCCCATAACCGCGCCACTAGAAAAAGCAACCCGTAAGCCTGAATTTAAACTCTTGGAAGCCGCTTGAGCAGTACGGTTAGAAGACTGTGTAGCAATAGACATACCGATAAAGCCGGATAAACCTGAAAAAATACCTCCGGTTAAAAAAGCAAATGGCACAAATATAACCAAATAATTCTTCAAAGCCATGGCTAGAAGAATAAAAAATACAACTACAAAAAACATGGAAACGCCCAGGTATTGCCTTTTTAAATATGCTTGCGCGCCCACGCGCACAGCTTGAGCAATTTCCTTCATTTTATCCGTTCCTTCGTCCATCCTTAAAATACTTAAAGCCAGATAAAAAGCAAACCCTAAAGCCAAAATCGAACCCACCGGTGCTAATAACAACAGATCAAAACCCATTTCTACTACGCTCCTTTCAGCTACATATGAATTATTTTATTATTTTGCGATTTTCAAAAATTAGTATGCATGTTAACACAACCACGCTAGTTGTCAATGAAAATTACTTCAAGTTAAGCTTCTCTTCGACCACTTCGCCTTCAACATCGACAACATTCTTGCGGTCATCACCCCCGGGCTTTAGTTGTTCGCTGATCTTTCGGGTAAAAGCGTGTATTTTAATAATAAACAGCAGCACAAGCACAACTTCAACACCCAGCCACAAACGAGTTGAACTAAAAATAAGCTTGCCAAAAAAAAGATTAAACATTATCAGTATTGGCAATAAACACCCTGACTGGCTAGTGTACACAAAACCCGGATTCGGCATTAAAATTTATCCCAATGCAATAACTCCTTAGAACTTCTTTTTTCTACCATCTTAAACGCATCTTTATCCTGAGGATACCCCAAAGCAATCAGGCTGATTAACTTCATATCTAATGGCGCATTCAATAATGCATTTACCTGCTGAGAGTAAGATTTCTTATCACCTGCTATCCAACAAGAACCAATACCCAGGGCTGTCGCGGCTAAAAGAATATTACAAGTAGCCGCGCATCCATCCTCTAAGTAATATTTTGTGTCCGCGCAAAAAACCGCGATACAAGCAGCGGCCTGCGCCATAAACCTGCCATTTTCAGCTAATTTGGCAAATTCTGCTAGCATTTGCTTATCCGTAACCACCACAAACTCCCAGGGCTGCACATTTCTGGCTGTGGAAGCAAATCTAGCGGCTTCCACTAGCGTTTCTAAGTCCGCTCGAGATATCTTTTTATTGCTGAACGATCGAATACTACGCCTAAATTTTAAAAGCTCGAGATTTTCCATTTAAGAAATTTTACTGCGCACTTCCTGAGGAATAGCTTGCGGTTTCAGGTGGTTATCGACACAAACAAGGATAGTTTTAGCTTTAACGATAAGCTGTTTATTTTGATTATAGATTTCATGTAAAAATTCAATACGCACACCGGTAATTGTTCCCACTTGAGTTACGATATCCAGATCATCACCGTATACCGCTGGAAATTTATAATCCACTTCCTGCCGCGCCACTACAAACATCACTCCGGAATCAGCCAACTGTTTAATGGATGCGCCTTTTAAAGCAAAGTACTCTGTGCGCGCTTCTTCCAGAAAATTAAGATAGTTAGCATAATAAACTACACCGCCGCAATCAGTATGATGATAATAAATGCGTATTTTCATATTATTTTACCCCTTTCTAAAAAGGAGTAGAAAAGTCTACCCTCGTAGGGTAAATTCTACCGCTAAACTAAGGATTGTCAATATATTCTCCGATAAAACTATCTTGCAGAATACTTTTAAGCCTAACGCGCACAATCCGATTAGCTAAATCAGGCCTAAACGGTAATTTTACATTCAGATAATTATCGGTTAAGCCTTCCAATGCTCCGGAATTATCCTTAGCTTTACCTTCAATTAAAACATCAACACCTTGTTCAAGAAACTCCTGCATAAATTTTTCCCCGCACTCCCTGGCAACCTTTGCTAATTGATCACAACGCCTACGGATTATTTTTGGGTTTACTAAACCACTAAAATTTTCAGCTTTTGTCCCCGGCCGGCTTGAATAAGGAAAGCAATGCACTTTTAACGGCATGATCTTTTTTATTAGATCAACCGTATTCTTAAAATTATCATCGGTTTCTCCGGGAAAACCAATCAAACAGTCAGTAGTAATCGCAATACCCGAAATATCTGTTTTTAATCTAGTAACTAAATTTTCGTATTTTTTTCTGCTATATTTACGGTTCATCAATTTAAGGATATAATCATCGCCGCTTTGCATCGGAATATGCAAATGCCGACAAAGCTTTTTACTACCCTGCATATGTTTAATTAACCCAGAGGAAACATCTCCGGCTTCAATTGAACTTAATCTTATGCGCGATAACCCCTTAATTTTCTCTAAACAACCGATTACATCCACAATGTTTTCTCTAACACCGGAACTTCTGCCGTAGGCACCTAAACAAATACCAGTTAGAACTATTTCCTTATGCCCGCAGGCAACCAGTTGTTCTGCCTCCTGGAGTATTTGTTTTAATTTTTTGCTACGTTCTCTGCCACGGACTAAAGCTACTTTGCAATAAGAACAAAAGTTACCGCAACCATCCTGAATCTTTAGAAAAGCCCGTGTATGCTGGCTAAAACTGCTTATCCTTTCCGGGAAAAAAGATTTTCTTACAATCAGACTAATACCTTTAATTTTCTTTAACTGGCTGCTATCTTTTTCGGCTAAACATCCGGTTACAATTACCTTAGCCTTAGGAGCTGACTGAATACACCTGCGGATAATATTGCGGGATTTCTGATCTGCCCCAGATGTAACTGTACAGGTATTTACCAGAAAATAATCCGGTTGTTTGTTTGTTTCGGCCTCTTGAAAACCTTTGCTTAAGAATCGTTCCCGGATACTTTGGGTATCGTACTGGTTAACCTTACAACCAAGGGTAAAAAATTTAATCGCTGAATTAATTTTCTGCATTGAGCTTAATAAAACTAACCGCGGCAATCGCCGCAGTATCCACACGGAGAACCTGTTTACCCAGGCTAACCGGCAAAAAACCCGCTTCCTTGGCCAGAGTAATCTCCTGAGGCGTAAAATCACCTTCCGGGCCAATAAGTAGTATTATTTTTTTAAACTGTCGAGCCGCTTGATTAAAAATATTTTTAAGAGTTTCTCTCTCAGTATCTAATGTCGGAATTAATTTTAAATCAAAATCCTGCGCGTTAGCGATTAGCTCTTTAAAATCCGTTACCGGCTTGATCACTACAAATTTACTGCGTTGGCTCTGTTTAACCGCGCTTATGGCAATTTTTTCCCAACGCTGGAAACGTTGTATTTTTTTTTGCTGATCTAATTTAACAATTACGCGTTCTGTCTGAAGCGGAATTATACAAGCCACGCCTAATTGTGTAAGTTTATCAATAATATCATCCATTTTTACTTTTTTAGGAATCGCACAACCCACGGTTATCTGGA
>Ga0247841_10000953_pt1 | contig 70585 bp, 65 predicted proteins | sample LaCruzMarch2015__2_FD_192410 | JGI IMG/M metagenome (GOLD analysis project Ga0247841, IMG submission 192410) | Freshwater microbial communities from meromictic Lake La Cruz, Castile-La Mancha, Spain - LaCruzMarch2015_18m | ecosystem: Environmental > Aquatic > Freshwater > Lake | place: Spain... | reverse complement strand
CCCTCCGGGTCCTCTCCGGACAAACAAAGGTGTACATCAAAGGCGAGGCAACCGATTCCGACATGCTGATCCCGTCTGGAAAGGAGCCGTTTTACACCGCACGGCAGCAAGTCTGCCTGAATCCCGGTGAACAATATACCGTTCCCCCGGATATCGAGCACTGGTTCCAAGGTGGTCCGGAAGGGTCGATCAATATTTGTTTTCAGAACCGGGTGGATGAGGCTAAAAACCGCTTCAGGGATCCCCGGAGCTTCGGTTGTCCCATCGGTCCGAATGACCGCTGAATCCCCCGCAGAGGAAAGGGATTTGTGTCGGTATAAGGCGACTATTGCTTGAGCGCCTCCCGGATCTGGCGGCCCGTTTCGGGCCCCTCGATGGCCTTTTCCATGGCGCTGGAGAGGACACCGTTGATTTCGTTCTCGATCTTCTCCTCCGAGAAGATGATATGGTCCAGGGAGGAATGGCTTTCCGAAGTGACCCGGTAGAAGATCCGTTTCTTCTGGACGTCGGCGAACCAGAGCGTCACCCGTGCCTTGGCGCTATAGCGTTTCATCGTGAAAGTCTCGATGCAAGTCACATCAAGCTCATCGATGGTTCCGCCGACGAGTAGAGTCCCCCACTCCGGCCGGATGGCATTCTCCGAAAGGTCCCAGGCCGGTTTGTCCGGAGAAACGGTGTATCCCGCCTTGAACATGAGCTCGCGGAGCGCCGAGGCGACGGCGTCCGTCGGCTTGATATACCGGGGCAGGATCGGAATCGGGGTCCCGTCCGATCGGATCACCCGGCCGATGAGAATCGTGTCCTCCATCTTCCGGCGATCGATGAAGGAGGCTACGGTCAGGCTGTATTTTCGGCCGTCGGTCAGAACCGGCGGGATCACCTTCGTGGGCTCGTACCGCATGTTGACGTTGTAGAGTTTGGGCGCGCAACCCATTACTGAAACCAGCAGCAAAAGGAAAATGAGCATCCCGGTGTGCCGCAGCGCGGCGAATTTTCCGTTTTTCCCGGATGTGGCCACAGTGGCCGCAACGTTCTCAGCAATCATGACAACTACCTCCTCAAACCAGTAAAAATTCAATAGCGGCAACCCTTTCTCACCGCACCAAGTCGACCGTTCCGCTCGTGGAAAAGGGGCTATTTCACCTTTCCCCCCTTCTTTTCAAGGGTCAGCAGGATCTCTCCCGTCTTCTTGAGCTCATCGCCGTAGCCTCCCCAGTTCCCCTGCCTAAGGAATTCCTGCGCCTTCCGGAAATGGCCGAGGGCCTCGAGGGCCGTCTGCCGGTCGCTCTGCTCCGCGCCCGCCGCGGGCTTCTTCGCTTCCGCCTGCGGCTCCCGGTCCTTCATCGGCCCTCCGCCAAAGATCTTCTGGAGGGAGAGGTCGAGCGTCTCCTCCATGGCGATGTTGTTCCCGTAAGCCACGATCACTCTTTTCAGCTCGGGGAGCTGACCGTTTTCGGCGGCGAGATAGAGGGATTCGACGTAGAGGATCGACTTCTCGATCGGGATCGCGAGCAGACTCCCCCGGATCACATTCGACCCCCTCTGGTGCCAGAGCGAGAGCTGCTGGGAGATGATCGTATCCTGGTCGATCCGCGCCTCGATCTGCCGTGGTCCGTAGACCAGCTTCTGTTTGGGGAATTTGTAGACGATCACCTTTCCGTAATGGGGGGCGTCGCAGCGGGCGGCCATCCACGCTGACATGTTGTCCTTCATGCTGGGCGTGAAGGGGGCCAGGAGGATGAACTCCTCCTTCTCCGCCCCGGGAAGCTTCATGATCGTGTAGTAGGGGTCCATGGCCTGCTGGCCGCCGGCGACCTGTTTCCCCGGGATGGACCAGAGATCTTCCTTGTTGTAGAAGACCTGCGGGTCCTGCATGTGGTACGCCCGGTACATCCGCGCCTGGATCGCCAGCAATCCCGGCGGATAACGAACGTGACTCCGGAGCGCCTCCGGCATCTCGCCGATCGGCTTGAAGACGCCCGGAAAGATCCGGCCGTAGGTCTGCATGATGGGGTCGGTCGGATCGCTGACGTAGAGCTGGACCGTTCCGTCATAGGCATCGACCACCACTTTCAAGGTGTTGCGGATATAGTTGCCCGTCTGCGGGGTCGGCTCCGAATAGGGGAAACGGTTCGTGACCGTGTAGCCGTCGATGAACCACAGGAGGCGCCCCTCCGGCGAGATGACGAGATAAGGGTCCGCATCCAAGTGCGCAAAGGGGGCGATCATGGAGACCCGCTCGCGGACATTCCGGTGGTACATCACCCGGCTGTCGGAGGTGATATCGTCGGACAGCAGCAGGGTAATGGAGCCGAAACGGACCGCAAAGATCAGTTTCTTCAGGAAGGAGAGGGGGACACCTCCCTTTCCTTCGTAGCGGGAGTAAACGTTCTTGTCGCCCACCGGGTAGTCGAACTCCGGCATTTTGGTCTTGACGAAGACATATTCGTTGGAGTTCTCCCCGAAGTAGATCTCCGGGCGGGTGACTTTGATAGGCGTAGTCGAGACGGGAGGGATGTCCTTGATGAAAAATTCCGGGAGCCCCTCGGGGGAGATGCGGTTCACGGGGCCCAGGACGACGCCGTAACCGTGGGTGTAGGCGAGATGCTCGTTGACCCAGGTTCGGGAAGGCAGCGCCGGATAGGAGATCTCCCGCGGGGAGAGCATCACCTGCCGGTATTCGCCGTTGATCGTGTAGCGGTCGTTGTCGACGCCGGTGAACTTGTAGTAGGTCCGCATCTCTTGGAGCTGGCTGTAGGTCTGCAGCAGCGGCGCATGGTTCCAGAGACGGATGTTCTTCACGGTCAGGTTGTTCTTCTCCAAGTCCTTCGCCGTCAGATTATCCTCCGTCGGGAACTCCTTCTCCTCGATCTGGGTCAGCCCATAGGCAAGACGCGTATAGCGGATGTTCTTCTCCAGGTAAGGCGTCTCGGCGGCGATCTCGTTGGGAATGACCTGGAATTTCTGGATGAGGGATGGATAGATCCCCCGGCCCAGGACCGACACGGCGACGAGGAGCAGAACGGCGACCGCCGGAAAACGCCAGTCCGGACGGACGGCGAAGAAGATTGCGGATAGCCCGGCGAGGGCGTAGAGCCCCATCATGAGTTTCAGGACCCAGAGCTGCGTGGTCACGTCGGTGTAACCCGGGCCGAAGACCACCCCCCGTTTCGTGAAAAGGAGATCGTTGAGGTCGAGCCAGGCGCCGAAGACGCCCCAGAAAAAGAAGAGGGCGATCAGGAGCGCGAGATGAATCCGTGCTGCCGGGGCAATTTTCCAGATCTTGGGCGGGATGAACAGAAATGATCTCCGGATCAGATAGATGAACCCGGTCGCAGCGGCCGTCACCAGCAGGACGAACTTCAGCCAGCCGTAGATGTGGAGGAGGAATGGGAACTGGAAGACATAGAAGCCGACATCCTTCTGGAAGAGCGGGTCGGAGACGCCGAAGGGGGAGGGATTCAGGAAGAGCAGAAGGTTTTCCCACTGGGCGGAACCGTTGGCGGCGGCAAAAAGGGCGAACAGGAGGGCGCCGACGGGGATCAGGACCTTGAGGAGACCCGGCCCCAGCTCTTGCAGCGGGAGGCGGAACCCTGCCGCACCCCCCTGGTCGCCGAAGAGGGGTACCCGCGACAGGCGAAGCGCGATCAGCAAACTGCCGCAGAAAATGATGAAAAAGCCCGCCCCGAAGAGGGCGCCGGTCTTGATCTTTGTTAGGAGGGTCACGGTAAAGATCGTCTGGTAACCCACCTCCTGGAACCAGAACCACTCGGTGATCAGGCCGATGATTCGAAGAAAGATCATCAACAGGACCATCACGGCGATGAAAAAAATCACGCCTTTCATCTGTCTTATCTGGGACTGGGGTGTATGGACGGTGGTCATGGTTTTGTCTCCTTAGTTAATGGGGACAGATTTGTCACTTATGGGGACAGATTTGAAATCTGTCCCCATAAGTGACAAATCTGTCCCCGGTCACGGTGTCCCCTGTCCCAGTGCCTTCCGGTATTGGCTGATGAGGACTGTTTTTTCGGTGCCGTGGTCGATGAAGTCCCACGGCAGGATCTCCTCGGTTTCCTTCCGGCGGTAGACGTAAAAGTCGGGATTCACGTTCACCTCCCGGAAGGCGTTCGCCCAGTTGCCCCCCCGCCGATGGACCGCCAGCAGGAGCTTACCCACCGTTCGGTCGCCCAGCGAGAGCAGGGCCTGGATGTAATTCCACTTCGGGATATCGTGGATGACCCGGACCGCCTTCTCGCCGCGCAGGGCGTCGGTGATCCGCCGGATCCTCCGCTTGACGACCGCCGTATCCTCCAGCGGGTGCCATTGGAAGGGGGTGCCGGGTTTGGGGATGAACTGGTTGATGCTGAGCGTCAGACGCCGGAACCCTTTCCTTCCTGCCGAATACCGGCGTGCGTGGTGCTCCATCCCCTTGACCAGCCGGACGATGGCATCCATATCCTCGTCCATTTCCGTCGGGAGACCCACCATGAAGTAAAGCCTCACTTGGAGCATATCACATTCCATGAGTTTTTCCACTGCAGAAAAAATCTCCCCTTCGGTGATCCCCTTACGGATCACATCCCGGAGGCGCTGGGAGCCGGCCTCGGGGGCGAGGGAGACGGTCTCCACGCCGGTTTCCTTCAGGAGCGCCGCCATTGGTCCGCTCAGACGGTCCATGCGGAGAGATCCGACGGCCACGGATCCGCCCGCGTCCAGAATGAAGCGGCACAGGGGGATGAGGGCGGGGTGGTCGGAGACGGCCGTGCCCAGAAGGCCGATCGTTTTTTTCTTTTCGAGTCCCCGCCGGAAGGAGGGCGCCAGCGCTGCGGCGCTCCGGAAACGCGCCGGCCGGCAGACGAAACCGGCGGCGCAGAAACGGCAGCCCCGCCGGCAGCCCCGGCTGACCTCCGTGACGAACATGCCGCCGAACTCGGTGTCCGAGGTGGTGATGCCCTGTTCGGTCGGAAAGGCGTCGAGGTCGGCGGCCCACGGCCGGACGATCCGCCGGGGAAAGGCGGGATCGACCGGTTCCCGGGCAGTGATACGCCCGTCCTCCCCGGTGGTTACCTGGTAAAACCGGGGGACGTAGGCCCCTGCAATCTCCTTCTGGATCCGGGCGAGGAACGCCTCTCGGGGGAGACCCCGCCGGAGGGAGGCCGCCAGATCGAGAAATCCGGGGAGAACCGCTTCGCCTTCGCCGAGGAGGAAGAGATCGAAAAAGTCGGCAAGGGGTTCGGGGTTCAGGGTGGCGGCGATGCCGCCCGCGATGACGAGGGGATCCTTCTTCCTCCGTGCCGCGGCCTCGATGGGGATTCCCGCCATCTCCAGCATCCGGAGGATCTGGGGATAATCGTTCTCAAAGGAGAGCGAGAAGGCGACCATATCAAAATCAGCGAGGGGCCGCTGCGACTCGATGCTGATCAGCGGGGCGCCGCTGGCGGGGAGCAGCTCGTCGCCGGGTTCGGGGAAGAATACCCGTTCGCACAGGCAGGCGGGGTGGCGGTTGATCAGCGCGTAAACGGCCTGAAAGCCGAGGTTGGACATCCCCGTCCGGTAAAGGTTCGGATAGGCGAGGCAGACTGTCAGGGATTCTCCCCAGACCTTCCGGGACCAGCCCTCTTCACCGGCGAGACGATCCAGGCATCTCTTTTTTTGCTTCCAGGACATCTTCCTTACTTCCTATTGCCCGTCGGGCAGCGGTCAGGAGACTGGCGTTCACGGCGGAGATGCGTCCCCCGGACTTTATTTTATTCGTAGTTCCAGGCATCGCCGATGTTCGCAAGGGGGATCACCTGGACGTTCTCGGCAAGCCGATGCCGGCGCGGGTTTACATTGAAATATCAAGCGCCGTATTTGATATTTCAATGATCGATGATTCGCTTCCGGTGACGACCACTGGGGAAACGACCACCCCTTGTCTATCACCGGCTATTCACAAAGTGGTTTGTCTATAACAAAATATGATTTCTTTATAGACAAACTGAAATACGCTTCCCTACGCTGCCCACTTCTGGCCTTTCGACGCGTAGTCATAGATGAGGTCAAAAAGCTTCGCGCTCTTCTCCTTGAATAGGGTTTGGTCATAGGTTTCCGGCAGATCCCTGTCCATGATCTCTTCGACGGCGGTTTTGACACGCAATTGACTCTGCTTGTCTTTGTACCAGTCCTGCACCAGGACCTTCGGCTGCTCCTCCACAAGGCGTTTCAACAGATGGCGCGCCGCATTCTTCACCTTGATCTCTTCGGCCTGAGTCATTTTGTCCCGTTTCAGGATATCGAACAGCTCCAGTTCGTCCTTCGTCAACCCCTCCCGGGTTTGGCGTTCGTCTTCTTCCTTCAGCCCTTCGGCGTACTTGACCAGTTCGTCGAAATAGTTCTCGGTAACCATGCCGCCGGCATTGTAGCGGTTGATGATCTCCTGAAACTTTTCGGCGAAATTGGTGCGGTTGCGGTTGTCTTTCAGCATATCTTCGAGTTTCTTGACGATGAACTCCCGAAGGTTCGCGATTTCGATGTTTTTAAATTCCGCTTTTTTGAATTCCTCCTTGAGCTTGTCGAAATCGAGCTTGCTCAGGTCGAGGGTTCGCCCTTTTTGGACGATTCGGAATTCCGGTCTGGCTTCGCTTTGAAACAGGGCGCTGTTGGCTGTCACGACGCTCTGATCGAGGAGGTCACCGATCTTCTGCTTCACCGCGTCGATGTCGGCCTGGCCGACGCTGGCATCCACCACGCCGCGCAGGTATTGGAAAACCGGAACCAGGGGGCGGAACCGGCCCGCCAGGATCTCCGGCTTGCAGGCTTCGTAGAGTGCTGAGATCGTATTTTCATAAACCTTGAACTCCTTCCAGTGCGCATCCTTTTCCAGCAGCCGGTCGGCAAAGGACTGAAACAGCTTCACCTTGCCAAAGGCATTGCCTCCCTCCAGCACTTCCTGCAATACAATCCCAAGGTTGTCGCAGAAGGCCGTGCCCTGGGCGAGGGCGTCATCGAGGAGGTCGAAGAGGTTTGCCTTGTCCTGGACCGGACTTTCCCGGTCATCCCCTTGGGCATAATCGGACAGGGCTTTTTTCATACTGCGAAAGACGTTGTAGTAATCGACGACCTCGCCGTTGGTCTTGGTCACGCCGCTGACGGTGTGGGACGTCACCCGGTTCGCCCTGGCGATGGCTTGCATGAGCGTGTGGTCCTTCATCGGCTTGTCGAGGTAGAGCGTAGAGACGGTGGGGGCGTCAAAACCGGTCAGCCACATGGCGCAGACGAAAACCAGTTGCAGCTTGTCGTTCGGGTCCTTGAAGCGGTATTCGATATCGTGCCCGTTGACGTCGATGGCGTTGATTTTGTCCCGGTGCGGCTTGATATTCAGCCCTTCTTTGGCAAAACGCTTCTCTTCCCCGGCATCTTCGCTGACGACCACGGCCATCTCGATGGTTCGCATGAAATCCAGGGTCTTCTGCAGCCGCTCCTTGTACTGCGGCGCGTCGGTTTTCCCGATGAGGCCGACGAGACGCTTGATCTCCCCTTTCCAGCAGGTCTGCACCTTGTCGTACATCTTGACGCAGGTGAACTTGTCGACCGAAACGACCATCCCCTTGCCGAGGTAGCCACGGGCGGGAAAATGGCTGACGATGTCCCGGGCGATGGTCTCCAGGCGGTCGTCCCGTTTGATGACCTCCATCTCGGTGCTGAACTCCTTCTCCAGTTTTTCCTGCGCCCGCTCATCCAGATTCTCCTCTTCCAGGATTTGATAGAACTCATCGCTCAGGTTTTCGTTCTGGATCAGGACCTCGGGGACCCGCTTGCAGTAAAAGAGCGGTACCGTGGCCCCGTCGTCCATGGACTGGATGAAGTTGTATTCGCTCACATAGTCGCCGAACCAGGCGTTGGTCTTCCGCTCCTTCCCCAAGAGCGGCGTGCCCGTGAAGGCGAAATACTGGGCTTTGGGCAGCCCTGTGCGCATGTTTTCCGCCAAGGCAGCGTACTGGGTGCGGTGGGCCTCATCGACGATGACGATGATGTCGTCCCGGTCGGAAAGCAGGGGATACTCCTTCCCCCTCTCGAACCGGAACTTCTGGATCAGGGTGAAGACCAGGCGCTTGTTGCGCCCCAAAAAATCGCGCATCTCGGCGGAATCCCGGGGACGGGCCGCCTCGTTTTTACTGACCGTGCCGGTATCGAGGAAGTTCCGGTAGATCTGGCCGTCCAGATCCTCCCGGTCGGTGACGATCACAAAGGTGTAGTTTCCCGAATACCTGTGGAACACCTTGCGGGCCAGGAAGATCATGGAGAAGCTCTTGCCCGATCCCTGGGTGTGCCAGAAGACGCCGAGCTTCCCGCCCTTTTCTTCCCGCTTTTCGAAGGAGGCGATGGCCTTGTTCACGCCGATGAACTGGTGGTTCTGGGCCACGATCTTGGTGCTCTCCTTGTGGAAGAGGATGAAGTTCTCGATGTAGTCCAGTAGCCGTTCCTTGGGAAAGATCCCATTCAGCAGGCGCTCCAGGCTGGTTCCTTCCCTGACGATCGCCTTGCGGTCGATCTTTTCCGTCTCGTCGTCGGCGCGCAGCCAGTTGAAGAAGAACTCATACCCGGCAGTGAAGCTGCCGACCCGGGTTTCCAGGGCATTGGAGAGGACGCAGAAGGCGTTATACTGGAAAAGAAGGGGGATGTCCTTTTTGTAATTCGTCAGGTTGTCGTCGTAAGCGTTCCTCACCTGGACGTTGGAGTTCTTGAGTTCCACAAAGACCAGGGGCAGGCCGTTGACGTAAACCAGGATGTCGGGCCTGCGGGGGTAGTGGTCGCCCTTGATCCAGAGTTGCGTGACGGCGCAGAAGTCGTTTTCCACAGGCTGGGTAAAATCGATGATCCGGACCCGTCCCTGCTCGGTTCTGCCCTTCGCATCCTCGTACTGGACCGGGATGCCGTCGCGGATCAGGCCGTACACCTCCTTGTTGGCCAGAAGCGGCGACATGGCGTATCGCCGCGCTGTGAGCTTCTCCAGGGCCTCCGCGACGACCGTCTCGGGGATGGCAGAGTTGATCTTGACGGCGGCCGCCCTCAGGACATCGTAGAGAACGACCTCCTCCTTGGAGGCCCGGTTGGAACGGTCGGCCGGGTCCTCCATGTTCCGCGTAAAACAATTCAGGGTGCGGTAGCCGTACCGATCCTTGAGAAGAGCAACAGCCGCTTTTTCGATCTGGTCTTCGGAGATGAAGTTGGGCATCGATATACCCCCGGGTTACGTTGCCTTGATACGGGCCGCCAGTTCATCTTCCAACTCGGCTACCGTTGGAAGCTTTGTCGCAAGGTGCTCGGGAATCGCGTGGGTTAGCAGATAATCGCTGACGCCGATGGGCTTGTTGATGTCTTTCAGGGAATACTCGACTTCGAGCTTGTCCTTCTTTTTACATAGCAGGATGCCGATCGACGGGTTGTCGGCAGGGCGTTTCAATTGGGCATCCACGGCCGAAAGGTAAAAATTCAGTTTACCGGCATATTCCGGCTTGAACTTGCCCGCCTTGAGTTCAATCACGACGAAGCAGCGCAGGTCGAGGTGATAGAAGAGCATATCCAGAAAATACTCGTTATCGCTGACAAGGAGTTTCACCTGCCGCCCGACAAAGGCAAACCCCTTCCCCAATTCCAAGAGAAAATCGGTGATTTTATCCGTCAGCGCAGCCTCGACGGCTCGTTCCTGTGCTTCATCTTCGAGCCCCAGAAAATCAAAATTGTAGGGATCTTTGAGAGTTTCGCGCGCCAGTCCGGATTGCACAGCAGGCAGCGTATGGGGAAAGTTGGTGAGCGCCCGGCCGATCCGCTTGTACTCCTGCTTTTCAATCTTCAATTCGAGATCATCCCGCGTCCACCCGCTTTCGCTTGCGGCCGAGGCATACCACAGGGCCTCTTCATAATCTTTAATTTTGCTGACGATCAGCCGATTATGCCCCCAGGGCAATTGTGCCACGGGCTGTGGCACAATTGCCGACCGGGCGGAATAAAAGAGGTGCCATTGGCGGATGGCATAGAGATTCCGTCGGGAGAATCCTTTCATGTCCGGGAAGGCATGGGTTAAATCTCGGGAAAGTCGCTCGATAAGACCGCTTCCCCAGGCCGCCTTTTCTTCTTTTTCCACCATGTCACGGCCGATTTCCCAATAGAGTTCCAGCAGCGCCGCATTCAATGTCAGGGAGGCTTTTTGACGGGCCAAGCTGATCCGCTGCTTGAGGTCAGAGAACCATTGAATGTAATCGGGAGAGAATTGGATGTCAGCCATGGGCGACCACCTCTTCTTCTTTCATACTCGCCGGAAACTGAATATCCAGATTCTCCACTTCGATCTTCCCTGACATCAGGCGGGTGAGGAGCCGGTTGCGGGAGCTCTTGAGTCTATATGTTTTCTCCATAGAGAATTTTATTAGGCGATGAAGGGCATCTATCTTTTCTGTGAATGCTTCGATTAGCTTAACATTAGGTAGAAAAACTTTATGTGATTTTATCAACTCTTGACTCAGGTTTTGCTGTGCTGCCCCATGGGCAAAAGCAATCATGTGAGGTAATGCCCCTTTGATGAGGTAAAATGTAAACACCGATGAAATTTTCGGATCTATTGGAAAAAAGACACAACAAGCCTGATTGGTTGCACCTGAATTTGCCAATATTGAAATGTCGGCCATAGCGCAATACATTGCCATAACGACTGTGCCAGCAGGAAATATCTTTGCAGAGGAAGATTCCAGACCAAGCTGTGAAATCTTCTCTTCTGATTCAAAAATATAGGTTTGCTTCAGTTCCCCGGTTTTAAACCAATTTATATTTCCTTCATAATTCCTTGGTTCTGTTCTAGAAGGTGTCCCACCTGATGCAGTCCTGAAAAGCTCGCCAATTCTTTTTACCTCCCACCCCTCCGGCACACCCTTGACGAATTTGGTCTTCTCATGGCCGGGGAAGCGCAGGCGGACGAACCACTCGCGATAGAGTTTCTCGGCCATCTTTTCCAGTATGGCGATACGGCGGTTGTTGTTTTCGATCAGGTCGTCATAGGCGGAAAGCACTGCGGCGATCTTGCGCTGAATGGGTAATGGGGGAAGGTAAAATTTAAAACTTCCTATTTGTGTTCCACTGATGTGAGGAACATTAACACCTGTTACTATTGGCTTTATATAACCTTCAAATACTTTGCTTCCGATTACATATCGCAGAAAGTATTGGGATAATGTTTTTCGAGTCCTAAGACGAGCAACTCGCTGAACCAGAAGTGCTTTCGGATCTTTTTCTTTTATGCTTGACCATTTTAAGCCAGCTTCGATCCATGGCCGATCCATTGCAACAACAATATCGCCTTTTCTGAGATGAAATTTTTTTAAGCTATCCCAATCACTTAAATTCCATCTTTTTGCATTAGTCCAATCGATATAGCCTTGATGAAGGTTTTCACCCTTCACCAAATGAATATCCACATCATTATCAGTGAATTTAGAACTGTCAAAAGCATATCCAGGGAAGATTTCGCAATAATCAGATAATCTTACATACTCCCATCTATTCATCTTTTTTCCCCGCCGTCCGCAAATTCTTTCCCCTTCTGCGTCAACCGGTACTTCTGCAGCGGGCTTTGGGGTTTGTCGGGGATGGTGCGCTCCAGAATACCGGCCTCCAGCAGGGGATTCAGATAGTTGGCCTGAAACGTCTTCCAATGCTTCAGTCCGAGGGCAGTCATGATCTCTTTCGCCGATCGCGGCTCACTGCAAAAGGCCACAACTTGTGCGGTCACTTCTGCGGTAACTTGTGCGGTCACTTCTGCGGTGGCTTGTGCGGTCACTCCGCCCACGGATTCAAAGGCGGCTCCAGGCCTCCGACGCAGGGTGACGACAAAACCATCGGTAATCTTGAACTCCGGCTCCGGAAGTCCGGCCGCGCGGCACCTCTCGACCATATCCCGGATGCCGGTGCCCATGCGCTCGATGTATTTCGTCAGATAGAGCGGCTCGGCGATCAGGGGGTTTTTCGGATAGGAGCCGTGGGGTTTCAGCAGGGCTTTCAGGGTGAGGGCCGGCGGCAGGGTCCCGGGGTTCCAGACCTCCAGCCGATCGGCAAAGAGCATGACCTGGACGCTGGCCGCGCTGTCATAGTCGCGGTGGGCAATGGCGTTCACGATGGCCTCGGTGATCACCTCCGGGGGGATCTCATAGGCCACGGGAGCCCGGACGCTCTGGGCGCGGGTGCCGACGGCACGGTCGATTTTGGAAAGGACGAAATTGACCGCCTGGTCCACCAGTTCGAAGAGGTTGCCCTTGTAGACCTGATAAGAGGGGATCGGCTTTTGGACCTCCGTTCCGTGGAAGTGGGCGCACTTCACTTCCGAGGAATAGATGAACCGTTGGGGCTCGCGACCGAAGAGGAGGATCGCCGCATTCGTCGGCTGTCCCTTCCTCAGGAGGCGCAAATGGGAGAGCACGGATTCCACATCCGTTTCGGCGTCCAGCGGCAGGCTGCGGGAGGCGCGGGCCTGGCTGAGAAACCAGCGGACCTTGTCCCCCGAGATGTCCTCGATCCCGGTGCCTTCACAGAGAGCGGCATCGAAAGGAGTGAACCGCAACAACTCCCCGTCAGCCAAGTAATCGACCAAACTGGCGTAGACCCCGGTTATCAATTCCGCCAGGGTGGAAAAGCGGCGGCGGACCAGCTGCATAGAGCACGTTTCGACCAGCGTCCGCATCTTTGGCTCCCGGGCGACGTCGTCGGTCCCTTGGACAAAGATGAGCCGGTGTTTTTTCAGCTCCGTGGCCCGCAGAAACTCCCGATGGGTCGGCGACAGGCCGTCCCGACCGGGGGTGCCGTATTGATTCCCGAAGAGGCCGACATAAACTGTGGACTTCTCCACCTCGTCCAGGTAGAGCTCATCGGCCCGCCGATCCTTGGCAGGCACCTCCTCGAAGAGAAAGACGTCGAAGAACCGGTGCAACAGGGGATCGCCCCGCAGAAAATCCCGCAGGGCCAACCGTTCCGCGGCAAATTCCTTTTGGACGCTGCTGATGAAAATACGGATCGGGTCCATGCCTACTCTTCTTCCCCCGCAATCAACCGGATGTTCCTATCGATCACCGCCTCCAGTTCCCTGGCTTCGGCGTTGAGCTTTTCCAGTTCGCTGTTCAGGGTCAGCATCTCGTCGATGAACTCCGCTTCGGTCTTCCCGTCTTCTTCGATCACCACTCCCACGTACCGGCCGGGGTTGAGGGAATACTCCTGCTCCTGCACCTCGGCCATGCTCGCCAGCTTGCAGAGGCCTGTCACATCCTCGTACCTGGCCTCGGGAAAACGCTCCTGAAGCCAGTCCACATGGACGAAGAAGTATTCCGTTGCCTTGGCTTCCCGGTGCAGCACCTCCAACTCGGACTTGAGGGCCTTGAGGTCCCTGTTTCTGGACTGATCCTTTTCAAAATGGCGGACCTTCCGGTCCACTTCCTTGAGGGTCTCATGGAGGGAGGCAAAGAAGGGACGCACCGTTTCGGCGAGCTTCCGCTGCGCGGCGTTGGCCCGATCGAGTTCCTTGGGTTTGTACGACTTCCGATAATCCGCAAAGGCAACCGGCAGCTTGGCCGCACCCTTGAGGAGGGCGGAAAAATCGGGCAGGTCGGCGCCGTTGTTGGCCTTTAGGAAGCCGGTCACCTGCTTGGTCACGGCGGTCAACCGGGGCAGATTCTCGGCGAGGCGTTTAAATCCTTCGGTAAAATAACCATGAATCAGCTCCACGAAGGCCGGGCGGTTTCCCCGGCGCAGCAGGCTGATCAGGGCGATGTTCCGGATCTGCTCTTCGGAAAACTCCCGGTGCGCCCGGTCGATCTGGGTGAAGACATTCCGGGTGTCGATGAAGAGGATGCGGTCGTCCGGCTTGTCCTTGTCGAAAAACCAGAGCGTGGCCGGCAGGGTCACGGTATAGAACATGTTCGACGGCAGGGTGAGGATACCGTAAATCAGGTTCTGCTCGATCAGAGTCTTGCGGATCTCCGCCTCGCTATGGCGGGCGTCCGAGGCCGAGTTCGCCATGACCAGGGCGGCGCGCCCCTTTTCGTTGAGCGACGTGGCGAAGAGGTTGATCCAGAGGTAGTTGGCGTTGGGGACGGTCACCGCGCCTTTGTCCTTGGCCTTGGCGCCGCTCTTGTTGCGCGGGATGCCGTAGGTGTTGAACCGCGGGTCCCTCTCCACCCGGGCCAGGTTCACGTCGTCAACGTTGAAGGGGGGATTGGCCAGGACGTAGTCGAACTTGCCAAAACTGTCGTGGGCGTCCTCGTAGTAGGTGTTGGCCTGGAGGATTTCGCCGCGCAGGCCGTTGACGGCGATGTTCATCTTGGCGAGCTTGACCGTTTCGAGGGCCTTCTCCTGGCCGTAAACATAGAGGCTGGCATCTTCCCCGGGGGTCTTTCTCGCCTCGACGAACTGCGCCGACTGGACGAACATGCCGCCCGAACCGCAGGCCGGGTCGAAGACCGCGCCGTTGTGGGGCTCGATGATCTGCACCATGAGACGGACCACCGAACGGGGGGTAAAAAACTCGCCGCCTTTCTGTCCTTCCGCCTTGGCGAACTCGCCGAGGAAATACTCATAGATCTGGCCGAACATATCGCCGGAAATGGTTTTCGGGATATCGGCAAAGTTCTTGAGGAGCTGTTTGGGGATGATCCGGTATTCGGGCTTGCGCACCAGGCGGAAATACTCGTCCTGGGGCAGCGTATCCTTCAGTTCCGGCTTGTACTGCTCGATGAGTTGCATCGCCCGTTTGATGGCCTGGGCGATCTCTACTTTTTCGGGTAGATTCAAGAGATAGTCATAGCGGGCCTCCGGCGGGAGGTAGAAGCCGCACTTTTCGATGGCGATCTCGTCGATGGGCCGTTCGCGGCGGCTGCCCTTGAGTTTCTTGTATTCGGCGTTGATTTCCGCTTCGCAGAGGCTGTACTTGTTGTCCGCAAATTTCAGAAAGATCAAGCCCAGGACCGGCGTGGAATATTCTGACGATTTCAAATCGGAGTTGGCCCGCAGTGTATCGGCCGATTGCCAGAGCGTCGCTTCCAGTTTTTTCAGTTCTTCTGAAGTCATCTGGCCCTTTGAGGTAAATTTCGTTAATGACCCTGAAGAAATATTTTATATCACCTTTGCAGATGCCACGATCGACCTTTCTGATAAGACGGAATTTGCTTACCACAATTTCTTCAGGAATGATAGCAGGCGATAGTGTGAGATTAACTATCTTAAGAATAACATTTAGGATTTGAATGTGCCGTACGGTCAGCCCGCTTATTCATGTCGGGGAATCAAACTAATAAAAAGCAGCACATCTCGACCAGAATTCAATGAAACCCCTACACCAAGGTAAATTGAATCTTTGGGTAAGCGTCTGACGGCATAGTCATCGATTTGCACAGCAGGCTAACAATCACACTGATCCAAGCTAACGAATGTGCCCTTTCTCAATCTGGAAAAAGCTTCTCAAATTCCCTGGGGTTTAGGATGCTTATGCCCTCATAATTCTTCAAAACCAATAAGTCCTCATCTCCGGTAACAATGTAGTCTGCGACCGCATCTCTGGCACAGGCCAGAATCAAGTCGTCATCCGAATCTCTACAGATTGGCGCAATTGAATCAGTCTGTCCGAGAATATCCTGAGCTGCCCCAGAAAGAATAATCAGTGCTTCGGACATTTCATGAGGCGAGGCGGCAAACTTTTTCTTAAAGACATGCTTAAATTCCTGAAGTATTCCATCGCATAAAATCATGTCGAAATCCCGCCTGCGTGCCCGGATCAGGAGCTTGGCACAGATTCCCTCCGTGAGGAAGGTGGCGATAAGAACATTCGTATCGAAAACTGCCTTCATGATACCGCCTTAAAGACATCCTCTTCGGTAACAACACCGGCAGCCTTAGCCTTGATGGACAGTTTTTTCTTTATATTGCGAAACTTTGTTTCCCAAAGAAACAATCCTAAGGATTCTTTTACAATATCGCTCTTGTTCCTGCCCATTGCTTTGGCAATGGCTTCAAGTTCCGCAGCCACGTTATCCGGCAAGCTTACCGACAAGACGGTTCTCATATTTTTTACCTCCTGCACTACAATACACTACATACATGATTACGTCAAGTAGATTCTTTAAGACATTGCATGTTTCGACCCCTATCCAACAAAACGCTCTCGGTATCCATATTCAACATTAGTATTTGCTGTCCGTTCGCTCCTTCATGACCACGCCTGACACTTTCGGGAAGCACGGGAAGTCAGCATCAACCGGACAAACAATTTTGGAACAGCCTGCAAAAGAGACTGTTCCAACAGGCTCCCGGGCTGTTGAAAAAACCGTCTGCAAAATTCTAATCCGCCTGCCGCCGGAGGAAAGTGGGGATCTCCAGATCCGGATTTTTCTCGTCTTCACCCGTGTTGGTCTTGACCGCCCCGGCGTCGGCGGTTTTTTCATTCCGGATGAAGGTCGGAACGGCTATGTTGCCCCCCCGCCGGAAGTCCCCGAGCGATGTGACGTTTGCCTTGGCGGCCGACTCGGTGCTTTCAAAGCCGGTGGCGATTACGGTAATCCGGATCTCATCGCCCATCGATTCATCGACGACCGTGCCGAAGATGATGTTCGCATCCTCGTGCGCCTCCGCCTGGATCATCGAGGAGGCCTCGTTGATCTCGTGGAGGGTCATGTTCGGACCGCCGGTGATGTTCAACAGGACGCCGCGGGCGCCCTGGATGGTATTATCTTCGAGGAGCGGCGAGGAGATCGCCTTCTGCGCCGCCTCCACCGCTCGGTTCTCGCCGGCTGCCGTTCCGGTCCCCATGAGGGCCAGCCCCATCTGCGACATCACGTTCTTCACGTCGGCGAAGTCGAGGTTGATCAATCCCGGAATCATGATCAGGTCGGAGATCCCCTTGACGGCGTGGTAGAGGATGTCGTCGGCCTTCCGGAAGGCATCAATGAGGGAGATATCCTGTCCTCCGAGGCTCAGAAGTCGCTGATTGGGGACGATGATCAGGGTGTCCACCATCTTTCGCAGTTCGGCGATCCCCACCTCCGCCTGTCCGTTCCGCTTTTTCCCCTCAAACTGGAAGGGTTTTGTCACGACCGCCACGGTCAGGGCGCCAATTTCTTTGGCGACTTCCGCCACGATCGGCGCACCCCCGGTTCCCGTGCCTCCGCCGAGGCCCGCGGTGATAAAGACCATATCGGATCCCTCAAGATGTTCGCGCAGCGTCTCCCGGGTTTCGAGGGCCGCCTGCCGGCCGATCTCGGGGTCCGAACCGGCGCCCAGCCCCTTGGTGGCTTCGGCGCCCAACTGGATCTTGACCGGTGAGGCGGATGCCCCCAGCGCCTGCGCATCGGTGTTGGCCGCGATGAAATCGACCCCCCGCAGGTTATAGGAGATCATCGTGTTCACCGCATTTCCGCCCGCGCCGCCGATGCCGACCACCGTGATCGTTGCCGTGCTCACCAGACCCTTATCCGACAATTCGAACATAACGCCTACCCTCCCTAAAAGAATTCAAGAACCCACTGTTTTAGCCTCTTGAACGGACGACTGATGAAATTTCCTTCTGCCCGGATCAGATTTTCCCGGGCGATATTCCGGCTCCCAAAGAGCACCAGTCCCACGCCGGTCGCATACAGGGGGCTGTTGACCACGTCCGTGAGTCCCCCGATGCCCGTCGGGCAGCCCCGTCGAACCGGCATGTTGAAGATCTGTTCCGCCAGCTCCGGAACCCCCTCGAGGATCGCCGTTCCCCCCGTCAGGACCACGCCCGCGGCGAGGATGTCCTCGCAGCCGGAGCGGGTGATCTCCTTGCAGGCCATGCCGAGGATCTCGTCCATGCGGGGCTCGATGATCCGGCCGAGGATCTGCCGGGAAACCTCCCGCGGCCCCCTCCCCCCGACGCTGGGTACCTCAATGATTTCATCCTTGGGGATCAGCGGCATGTAGGCGCAGCCGTACTTGATCTTGATCCTCTCCGCCTCGGCGAGAGGCGTCCGGAGCCCTGTGGCGATGTCGCTCGTGACATAATGACCGCCGACCGGCAGGACCGCCGTGTGTTTGATGCTTCCCTCCGAGAAGATCGCGATATCCGTCGTGCCGCCGCCGATATCGATCAGCGCGACGCCCAGGTCCTTTTCGTCATTGCTCAGGACCGCCTCGCTTGCGGCGATCTGTTCCAGCACGATGTCGTTGATGTCGAGACCCACGCGGTTGACCGACTTTACGATGTTCTGGATGGAGGTGACGGCGCCGGTCACGATATGGACCTTGGCCTCCAGGCGGACGCCCGCCATTCCCACCGGATCCCGGATCCCATCCTGTTCGTCGACCACATAGTACTGGGGCAGGGTATGGAGGAGCTGCCGGTCCAGGGGGATCGCGATGGCCCTGGCCGCGTCGATCGCCCGTTCGACGTCATCCTCGTTCACCTCGCGGCTCTTCACGGCCACAATGCCGAGGCTGTTCTGACCCCGGATGTGGCCGCCGCCGATGCCGGTATAGACCGAACGGATCTCACAGCCGGAGGTGCGTTCCGCCTCTTCCACCGCCCGCTTGATCGATTCGACGGTGCTTTCGATATTGACCACGACACCCTTTCTCAATCCCTCCGAGGGGTGGGAGCCGATGCCGATGATGTCGATTCCCGTTTCCCGGATCTCGGCGACGATCGCGCAGGTTTTTGTCGTCCCGATGTCCAGACCGACAATGACGTTTTCTCTTTTCCCCATCGATCCTCCAGCCTTTTCATAACGGTTCAGATTTTAATCACATCCGGAATCCCTTCCCGGCGCCCGCCGGTTTTCTGGGTCCCGCCGGATCCGGGATGTTTCGTCTCTGGACGTTGATCTTCGCGGGGTTGCTGAGGTCGATAAGCAGAAAACCCGTTCTCAGATTCTTCCGGTCCAGATCGGCCATGACGGAGGTCAGGCGTTTGAGTTTGTTTTCATAGCCGTCTAAGCCAAGCTGCAGGCAGAGGCCCGTGTCGGCGAACAGGGAAAGCCCGAAGGTCTCGTTCCCGTGGATCTCCGACACCTTGCCGATCTCGGGACCGTCCTTGATCCCCGCCAGGTCGTTCAGAAGGGCGAGGGATTTCTTCACCAGCGCCCCATCGAGGATTCCCCCCCGGACGCAGCCCGTCAGAACGGGAAGATCCGACTCCTCCCCGGTTTCAAGTTTCTTGAAGGGCGTGCCTTCGCCGTCCACCAGGTAGAGCCCTTCATCCCTTTCGAGGAGGGCAACCGCCTTTCTTTCCCGTACGACGATGACCAGCCGGCCGGGAAACTCCCGCCCGATGAAGACCTCCCGGACCCAGGGGTTCGCCCGGATCCGGCGCGCGATGGCATCCCGGTTGATCGTCAGCAGGTTCGCCGAAGAGCTAACGGAGGCCAGGGTCAGGATCTCCTTTTCGGTCAGCTCCTGGCATCCCTTCACGACGGTCTCCCGGATGCGGAGATCGGGGGAACGGAGCATCCGGTCGTAGCCGATCACGAGCGCAGCCGTGATGAAGACGATGGCGCCGGTCAGGAGGATCACCCTGCCGATCTCCTGCAGAACTTCTCCCGCGCGGCGTCTCAGCCGGTTTTTTCTCGCTTCCAATTGCATACGAAACGGCTTTTTCATGGGCGAATCCGCAGTACGTCGGCAAAACCGCCGATTCGGGACGGCTTCGCAAAAAGTTCCAGAGGCAAGGCGCGCAAAGCCTGAGGAATGAGGCGTACTTTTCCGTACGCCGCAGTTCCGAAGGATGCAGCGCAACGCAGACTATGGACTTTTTGCGGAGTCGTCTTCATGGTTCCCCGATGATTTTTACCTCGGTTTCGAGGGTATTCCCGGTCCTTTCGAAAACCCGCCGCTGAATCAGGGCAATCAGGCGGAGGATCTCCTCCGCGGTCGCCTGCCCCCGGTTGATGATGAAATTCCCATGTTTTTCGGAGACCTGGGCGTCGCCGATCCGGATCCCCATGAGCCCGGCCTCTTCGATGAGCCTGCCCGCGGGGCAATCCCGCGGGTTCTTGAAGACGGAACCGGCATTCCGGAATTCCAGCGGGTGTTTTTCCCTTCTCATCCCGATGATTTCCCGGACGCGCCCGGCGATTTTTTCTCCGTTTCCCCGCCGCAGACGGAAAGCCGCGCCGATGATAATCGTTTCCGCCGACAAGTCAAGGTTTCTGTATGCAAATGGGAGCTCCTCCCGTGCGGCGGCGCGGATCACGCCCGAAGCATCGAGGAGGCTTACGGATTCAACGATGTCCTTGATCTCCCCCCCGTAGGCCCCGGCGTTCATCCGGACAGCGCCGCCCACGCTGCCGGGGATGCCGGCGCAGAATTCCATCCCCGCGAGCGCTTCGCGGGCCGACCGGCTCACCAGCTCGGACAGCGGGTAGCCGGCCCCCGCGAGAAGAAGGACGCCGCCCTTTCCCTCATCCCGGAGGCTTAAGGAGCGCAGGCGCGCAAGCGAGACGAGGGCGCCCCGGTAGCCCCCGTCCCGGACGATCAAGTTGGTCCAGTTGCCGACCGGAAGAAAGGCGATCCGCCGCTTCCGGAGAAAATCGACGATCACCATGAGTTCCCCTTCATCTTTCGGAAAGAGAAGAACGTCGATCCCCCCGCCGACGCCGATCGAGGTATGGCGTCCGGCCGGTTCGTCGAAGAGGATCTCCCCGGTTATCCGCTTCCGGAGCTCCCCGTGGAAGGTCTCATCCCCAATCATGACGTCCTCGTAAAAATTCCCAAAAGCCTTGAATCTATGGCGGCTTCGTAAAAAGCTCCGCAGGCAAGGCGCGCGAACCCTGAGGAGTGAGGCGTACTTTGTTGTACGCTGCAACGACGAAGGGTGAAGCGCAACGCAGCATCCGGACTTTTTACGAAGCCGTCAATCATCCGTCTTTTCCCCCCCGATCCGCTTTCAGAAACGCCTCTCCCACCTTCCATACGCTTCCCGCCCCCTGCGTCAGGATGACGTCGGTCGGCTGTGCGATCTGAAGGAGATGTTTCACAACGGCGTCAAAACTCGAAAAATGAACGGCGTCTGCATGGCCGGCGCTCCGGATCGCCTCGCAGAGGATCTCCGCGGTCACCCCGGGGATCGGCTCTTCGCTTGCCGCATAGATGTCGGTGACGATCAGGAGGTCAGCATCGCCGAAGGCCGTCAGAAACTCGTTGAAGAGGGCCTTCGTTCGGGTATAGCGGTGAGGCTGGAAGATGACGATGATGCGTCCGGGCCATACCTGCCTTGCCGCGGCGAGCGTCGCGCGGATCTCCGTCGGGTGGTGGCCGTAGTCGTCCACGACGGTGACTCCCCGCGCCTCTCCCCGGACCTCCAGACGGCGCTGAACGCCGGTGAAGCGCTGCAACCCCTCCCGGATGACGGGAAAGGTCAGGTCCATCTCCCGCGCGACCGCCACCGCCGCCAGGGCGTTATAGACGTTGAACAGGCCGGGGACGTTCAGCTTTGCCGTTCCCAGCAGAACATTCCGGCAGTAGAGGGAGAAACGGGAGGAGGCCCCCGAGTAGGAGATTCCTTCCGCCCGGTAGTCAGCCTCGGGCGACAGCCCGTAGGTAATCACCGTGCGCTTGATCCGTGGGAGGATCTCCCGCACGTTGGGGTCGTCCAGGCAGAGGATCGTCGCGCCGTAGAAGGGGACGATGTCGGCGAATTGCAGAAACGCCTCCCGGATCTCCCTTAGGTCGCGGTAGTGATCGAGGTGCTCCCGGTCGATGTTCGTGATCACGGCGAGGCAGGGTCTCAGCTTCAGGAAGGAACCGTCGCTCTCGTCCGCCTCCGCTACGATCACCTCCCCGTCCCCCAGCCGGGCGTTGCTCCCGATGCTGGCGAGTTTTCCGCCGATCACCATCGTCGGGTCCAGGCCGCCGTGGGCGAGAAGCGTTGCCACCATCGAGGTTGTCGTGGTCTTCCCGTGGCTGCCAGAGACGGCGATGGAAAATTTCATCTTCAGCAGTTCCGCGAGCATTTCGGCCCGCGGGATGACTGGGATGTTCCGCTCATGGGCCGCGATGACCTCCGGGTTGTCCGGCCCGACGGCCGTGGAGGTGACGACGACGTCCGCATTGCCGATGTGGGAGGCCGCATGGCCGCAGTGGATTGCGGCGCCCAGGTCGTCCAGGCGCTGGGTGGTGTCGGAGGAGGCGAGGTCCGAACCGCTGACCTCATACCCTAAGTTGAGGAGGACTTCGGCGATCCCGCTCATGCCGATGCCGCCGATCCCGACGAAATGGATAAGCCGGATCTTCCGGTCCATGCTGCCGGTTTTCAATGTCTCTTTCATGTTGCCCTCGCAAGGGGATAGATTTGAAATCTGTCCCCGGAAAACCCTGCGGCATGCCGCAGGCCGTAGGGTTTCGACGAGCTCCAGACAGCCGTCGACGATGGCCGCCGCCGCGCGGACGTTTCCCAGGGAAGCGGAAGCCGTTTCCATTTGTTTAAGCTCCTCCGGATGCCGGCAGAGCCTTTCGATCACCGCCGCCAGCCTCCGTCCGTCCAGCCCCTTCTCCGGGATCATCTTCGCCGCGCCCGCCCGGGCGAGAACCTCGGCGTTTTGCGTCTGATGGTTGTTAACGGCGAAGGGAAATGGGATGAGAACAGCCGCCTTACCGCCGGCGGTGATCTCCGCGATGGAGGTCGCGCCGGCCCGGCACAGCAGCAGATCGGCCGCCCGGTAGGCTGTCGCCATGTCCAGGATGAACGGGGAAACCTCCGCCGCGAAGCCCCGTTCCCGGTAGGCCCCCGTGACCGTCTCCCAATCCTTCTCCCCCGTCTGATGGATGAAGCGGATCTGATCCTTCAGGTGTTCAAGGCTGCCGAGGGCGTCCATGACAATCCTGTTGATCGCATGGGCCCCCTGGCTCCCGCCGAAGATCAGGAGGGTGAAACGCGGATCGCGTTTCCCGGTCTTCGTTTGATCCGCGAGAAAGGCCGCGCGGATCGGGTTTCCCGTAACCAGCGTCCGGCCGGTGGGAAACCAGCTCGCCGACGCGGAGAAGGTTATGAAGATCCGGTGGACGAAAAGGCCGAGGATCCGGTTGGTCAGTCCCGGAAAGGCGTTCTGCTCGGCAATCGCCGTCTTCAAACCCATCAACCGGGCGGCGAGGACCGCCGGTCCCGAGGCGTACCCGCCCACGCCGACGACGACGGCGGGTTGAAACGCGCGGAGGATCCGGAAGGAGGTAAGCAGGCTGCCCGGGATTTTGAGGAGGGAGGCCAAAATCCGGCCCGGCCCCCGCCCCTGAAGGCCTTCCACCTTCAGTGTTCGAAGGGGGAAACCCAGTTCGCCCAGGATCTTCTTTTCCAGCCCCCGTTCCGTGCCGACGAACAGGACACGGTAGGCCGGATCCCGCCGGAGGAACTCCTCGGCAATCGCGATCCCAGGAAAGAGGTGACCGCCCGTCCCGCCGCCGGCGATGATCATGCCGACGCCGCGGGGATCCGGAGACGGGCCGCAAGGCCTTTCCCCCGCCCCGTTCCCGGTTCGTCGGGATGCGGGCGCCGCCGTTTGCGGATCGCCGGGATGCTGTTTGTCGAGTCTTTTGTCTTTCATGTTTTTTTAAAAAGCCGGAACGTCGCCGTCACGATTCATAAGATGAAATGTTCAACAATATGCCTACCGCCGCGAGGGACATCATCAGGGACGTGCCCCCGTAACTCAGAAAGGGGAGGGCGAGCCCCTTCAGGGGAATAAGCCCCATGACACCCGCGATGTTGATGAACGCCTCCAGGGCGAGCATCATCGTCAGCCCTGCGCCCATCAGGTTTCCGAACAGGTCCGGAGCCTTCAGCGAGATCTGGAAGCCGCGGACGATCAGGATGATATAGAGGAAGAGGATCAGCCCCACACCGATAAAGCCGCTCTCCTCCGCGATTACTGAGAAGATGAAATCAGTATGGGGTTCCGGGAGATAGAATAGTTTCTGCATCCCGTCCCCGATCCCCACGCCGAAGGGACCGCCGGAACCGAAGGAGATCAGCGACTGGATGATCTGAAAACCCGAATGGCGGGGATCCTTCCAGGGGTCGAGAAACACCGTCAGACGGGCCAAGCGGTAACTCTTGTGGAGGAGAATCCAGAGGGCCACGGGGAAAAACAGCGCGACGAGGCCGGTTAGGTGGACGATCCGGCCGCCGGCCAGGTAGATCATCAGGAAGGTGATGAGCGCGAGGATGACCGTCGTGCCGAAATCCGGCTGTAAGAGGATCAGGCCGACCAGGACCCCCGTGACGCCGAGGGGAACCAGCACCCCCTGGCGGAACTCCCGGACATGGTTGACCTTTTCCGTCAGGAAATGGGCCAGGAAGAGGATCAGTGCGACCTTTACCATCTCCGAGACCTGGAAGGAGAAGACCCCGAGGTTGAGCCAGCGGACGGCGCCGCCGGCGCGGATCCCCAGATGAGGGATCCAAAGCGCGCACAGGAGGATTCCCGATGCCGCAATGCCGGGCCAGGCCAGCTTCCGGAGCTTGTAATAGGGGATCCGGGTCGCAAGCGCCATGACGCCCAGGCCGAGGAAGAGGAAGAAGATCTGCTTCTTGAGAAAAAACTGGCCGTCACGGAACTTCTCCGTGGCGAGGATGGAACTGGAGCTGTAGATCATCACCGTCCCGATGGTCACCAAAAGCAGCGTGACCAGCAGCAGGATCAAATCCGGTTTTTTCTCTCTCGACAGACTTTTCATCAAAGTTGCCCGACCCATTCCTGGAAACAGTTGCCCCGCTCTTTGTAGTCCTCGAATTCATCGAAGCTGGCGCACCCCGGCGAGAGGAGGACGACGTCGCCGGGCGACGCGGATCTATAAGCCGTTTCGACCGCCTTTTTGAGCGTGGCTATGAGCGTCGTTCGCACCACGCCGCCGAGCAGGCCGTTGATCTTCTCCCTTGCCTCGCCGAAAAGCACCATCTCCTTTACCCCCCGGCGAATCAGGGGGGCGAGGGTCTGAAAATCCCCCTCCTTGTCCCGCCCCCCGAGGAGGAGGACGATCGGCTGGGAGAAGCTCTCCAGCGCCCGCATGACGGCACCGACGTTCGTTCCCTTGGAATCGTCGTAAAAGAGGACGCCGTTCTTCTCCCCGGCGTACTGGATCCGGTGGACGATCCCCCGGAAGCCTTCCACGGCCCGGATGATCGCCGGGGGTTCGCAGCCGCACGCCCGGGCCGCGAGGATCGCCGCCATAACGTTTTCACAATTGTGCCGCCCGGGAAGGTGAATCATGGCGAGGGGATATTCCTCTTTCTCTCCCGCAGGGAGGAGATGAACGAGCTTCTCCCCGGAAAGAAATATCCCGAAGTCGACAGCGCCGGAGGAGCTGAAGAGCTCCGTCCGGGCGCTTAGACGCCCGCGCAGAAAAGTCGTGGCCTTTTCGTCGGCATTTAGGATCGCGAGATCCCGGGCGGTCTGATGGGCGAAGGCCCCTTCTTTGACCTCCCGGTAGGCGGCGAAGCTCCCGTGGTAGTCGATATGGTCGGTGGTGACGTTCAAAAGGACGGCGACCCGGGGGTGGAACGTCTGCGCCCACTGGAGCTGGAAACTGCTCACTTCCACGACCGCCCAGTCCGCCTCCTGCCGCCCGTCGACGTAGCCGATCAGGGGGGCGCCGATGTTTCCGCCGACGAAGACCTTCTTTCCCGCCGCGCGAAAGATCTCGCCGGTCAAAGAGGTCACCGTCGTCTTGCCGTTCGTGCCGGTGATGGCGACGATCGGGGTCGTGAGGAACCTCGATGCGAGTTCAAGCTCGCTCAGGACGGGGATCCCCCGTCGGACGGCCTCGACGAGGATCGGGTTCGCCGGATAAATACCCGGCGAGGGAACGACCCAATCGGCGCCCGTCAGGATCGCCGGCCCGTAAGGGGCGACGGTCAGTTCCGCCTGCAGATTTTCCAGGGCGGTTCGGGCCTCCCCCCAGGCCGATACCGGCTTTGCGTCGGTTATGGCGATCCGGACCCCCCGGCCCGCCAGAAATCGGGCCGTCGCGAGTCCCGTCTTCCCGACACCGAGGACGACCACTTTTTTCTCATGCAGATCCATGGTTTGCCTTTTACCTCAATTTCAATGTGCTGATGGCGACGAGCGCCAGCAGCACGGAGATGATCCAGAAGCGGACGATCACCTTGGGCTCCGGCCACCCCTTGAGCTCGAAATGGTGGTGGATCGGGGCCATGCGGAAGATCCTTTTCCCACGGGAGAGCTTGAACCAGCCGACCTGAAAGATGACCGAGAAGGTCTCCAGGACGAAGATCCCGCCGACGATGGCGAGCAGGATCTCCTGTTTCGTCAGGATGGCCAGCGCCCCCAGGGAGCCGCCGAGAGAGAGGGAGCCCACGTCCCCCATGAAGACCTGGGCGGGATAGGCGTTGTACCAGAGGAAGCCGATCCCGGCGCCGACGACCGCGCCGCAGAAGATCGCCAGCTCCCCGGTCCCCGCCACATAGGGAATCTGGAGGTACGTCGCGATCTTGATGTTGCCGGCAAAGTAGGCAAACAGGAGGTAGGTCATAAAGCAGGTGATCGCCGGGCCAATGGCGAGGCCGTCGAGGCCGTCGGTGAGATTTACCGCGTTCGCCGCGCCGACGATGATGAAGGTTGAAAGCAGGATGTAGCCCCAGCCGATGTTCGGCAGGACCATCTTGAAAAAGGGGATCGTCACATTCGGGTTGAACCCCGGTTTGATATAGAGGATGATGCTGACGAACAGGGCGATTGCGATCTCCGCGGCCAGCCGGACCTTTCCCGGCACGCCCCGGCTGTCCTGCCGGGTGATCTTCCGGTAGTCGTCGAGGAAACCGATCAGCCCGTAACCGACCATGACCATGATCAAGAGCCAGATATAGCCGACGGTCAGGTTTGCCCAGAGGAACGTGGAGATGGTCACGGCGAAGATGATCAGGATACCGCCCATGGTCGGCGTCCCCTTTTTGGCAAGATGGGAGTCCGGTCCGTCCTCCCGGATGGTCTGGCCGATCTGGAGCTCCTGGAGCTTGCGGATGAGCCAGGGGCCGACGACGAAACAGAGCACGAGCGCGGTGATTGCCGCATAGATCGTCCGGAAGGTGATGTACCGAAAGACATTGAAAAATGAGTATGTGTCATGTAGCGGATATAATAGATGAAAAATCATTTCTACAAACCTTCCTGACGCATCCGCTGTTTTTTATGCGGCGCACCTTACACGGTTTTCGGTTTCAGGTCAAATGCCGCAATGATTTCTTCCGCCACTGCTTCCATTTTCATCTTTCGGGATCCCTTGATCAGGATCCAGTCTCCCTTTTTAAGCCGGGACCGAAGAGAAGAGACAACCTTCTCCGGGTCCTCGAAAAACGTGATCCGCTCAGCCGGAAATCCTCTGCGGATCGCCCCGGCCGCCAAAGCCTTCGTCAGGGATCCCCTGAGAAAGAGGTCGTGAATGTTTGCATCCGCAAGAAGCGTCCCGATTTCCTGATGCAACGCTTCCGATCGTTCGCCCAGCTCCAGCATGTCACCCAGAATCGCAATGGCGTCGCCGCTTTCCCGCAGTCCCTGCAGGGTCTTCAGGGCCTCCCGTACCGAGGCGGGATTGGCGTTGTAGGCGTCGATCATCAGGAAGGCGCCGTTTTCGAGCCGCCGGATCTCGGTCCTCCCGGGGACCGGGCGGAAGGCGGCGAGGCCCGCCGCGATCTCATGAAGGTCGAAACCCAGCGCCCATGAGGCGGCGGCGGCGGCGAGGGCATTTATGACGTTGTGCTCCCCGGCGGCGGCCAGGAAAACCGTGGCGCCGATTCCATCGATGACGAGGTGGAAACGAACCCCCTCCGGCCCGGCCGGTTCGATTTGCCGGCCGGCGACCTCGGCGCCCGGACCGAGGCCAAACGTGATGCCTTTCCCCCGCCACCGCCCCGCGAGGAGGCCGATGGCCGGGTCGTCGTGGTTGATGATCGCCGTGCCCCGTCCGGCCATGACCTCAAAAAGAGATCCTTTTTCCTCCCGGATTGCCGTAAGCGAACCAAGCCCTTCGAGGTGGGCGGGGCCGATGTTCGTGATCAGGCCGACGTCCGGTCCGGCGATGGCCGCGAGCGTCGCGATTTCTCCCGGGCTGTTCGTCCCCATCTCGACGATGACGAGTTCATGTTCCTCCCGCAGTTTGAGCAGGGTCAGGGGGAGGCCGATCCGGTTGTTCAGATTGCCTTCCGTCTTGAGGATGTTCCGCGTGCGCGCGGCGATCGTCGCGACCATTTCCTTCGTCGTGGTCTTCCCGGAACTTCCGGTGATCGCAACCAGCGGGACGGGACATCGCCGCCGCCAGACGCCGGCGATGTCGCCCAGGGCCCGCAGGGTGTCCTGAACGCCGATCGCCGGCACCTCTTCCGGCGCAGCGGCGAGTTTCTCCGCAGCGTCCGCCCGAATGAGAAGCCCGGCGGCCCCCCGCTCTGCGGCCTTGGTCAGGCAGTTGTGGCCGTCGAAGTTTTCACCCGCAAGGGCGATGAAGAGGTTTCCCGCGGCCAGGGTGCGCGTGTCCGTGGAGACGCCCCGGCAGGACCAGCTGCGGCCGCCCCGAAGTGGAACGCCCCCCGTAGCCTTCAGGATCTCCTCGGCGGAAAAAACCGGAACTGTGTCCATCATGATCCTTCCCTCCCGGTCTGCCAAAGCTTCAGCTTTTCCCGCGCAATCCCCCGGTCGTCAAAGGGAACCTTCCGGCTGCCGACGATCTGGTAATCCTCGTGGCCCTTCCCCGCGATGAGAACGATGTCCGTGGTCCCGGAGAGACCGATGGCTGCGGCAATGGCTTCTCTCCGGTCGGGGAGGACAAGGTAGCCTCTCTGCCCCGGATGTCGTTCTAATTCCGCGATATCGGAGAATTTCGGCGCCCGGATCCCCGTTTCGATCTCCCGGATGATCTCCAGGGGATCCTCCATCCGCGGGTTGTCAGAGGTCACGATGGTGAGATCGCTATAGGTAGTCGCGGCCTCGCCCATGAGCGGCCTCTTCCCGCGGTCCCGATCCCCGCCGCACCCGAAGACGGTGATGATCCTCTCCGTGCGGAAGGCGGAGAGATTCTGGAGGACCCGTCGCAGGGCGTCGTCCGTGTGGGCGTAATCGACAAAAACGGCGGGTTGCCCCGCCGCGCTGACTTTCTCCAGGCGTCCCGGAATCTGGGACAACCCGGCGATCCCGTTCCGGATGGCCTCGTTGGGGATCGCGACGGTCTTGGCTGCAGCCGCTGCGGCCAGGATGTTGTAAAGGTTGAATCTCCCCATCAGGGGGGAGGCGATGTCGAGTTCCACATCTTCGAAATGGAGTTTCGCCTCGATGCCGCCGAGGGAAAGGGTAAAGGGGGCGGCCGTGATGTCGCAAGGGGTGTCGATGCCGTAGGTGAGGCAACCGCCCGCGACTTGCCGGATGATCCGCCGACCCCACGGGTCGTCGCCGTTGATGATCATTCGCCGGGGGAGATCCTTCCCGCCGCCGGGGAGAACATCGGTGAAAAAACGCCTCTTCGCCCGGAAGTAGTTCTCCATGGTCCCGTGATAGTCCAGGTGGTCCTGTGTAAGGTTGGTGAAGATCCCTAGGTCGAATGCGCAGTTGTCGACCCGGCGCATGGCGATCGCGTGAGACGAGACCTCGGCGACAACGTGCGTGACCCCGTGGTCCGCCATCTCCCTGAGGATCCGCTGCATCTCGAAGGATTCGGGCGTGGTGTTCGGGGCGGGAAAACGCTTTTCGCCGTAGCGGTAGTTGACCGTTCCCAGGATGCCGACCGAATGACCCGCGGCCTGGAGGATCGCCTCCAGAAGATAGGTGACCGTGGTCTTTCCGTTCGTTCCGACCACGGCGATGAGACAGAGGGAGGCGGATGGGTGACCGAAGAAATTTCCCCCGAGGCGGCCGAGGACCCGGCGGCTGTCCCGGACGCGGATGGCCGTGATGCCGGCGGGCGGGACAAAATCCCGTTCGTGGATGATAAAGCGGGCACCGCGGGCCAGGGCGTCGTCGATGAATTCGTGGCCGTCCGTCTTGAGGCCGGGGATCGCCACGAAGAGGCTGTCTTTTTCGCACTGACGCGAATGGTAACAGATTGAACGGACCTCGCCGTCCGGATCCCCCGTGATTCCGAGGGTTTCGATTTCCTTCATCAGCGGCGGAAGTCGCATCGGAACACCTTTAAGAACCCATGCCGAAGGTGATGGTGCAGAGGCGGTCCTCCGGCGTGGGCATCCCGGCCGCTGGCTGCTGGGCGGTCGCCCAGCCGCTTCCGACGACACGGACCTCGATTCCTTTCTCTTTAGATTTCTTCAGGACCTCGCGGATCGTCATCCCCCGGAAGTTCGGCACGACCGTATCGTCCGTTTCCACCCCCGTCCGGTCCGTGAGCGGCGCCGGGGTGGAAGCGAGCCTCACCTTCATGTCGTTGCTGAGAGGGTTTTCCTCTTCCGGCGCGGGATTTCCCCGGATGTTCGTCTTGAAGCAGGTCAGAAGTTGTTCGCCGATATTCTTGAAGACCGGGGCCGCCGCTACGCCCCCCCATCGGTCCCGCTGCGGCTCGTCCAAGCTGACCAGGATTGCGATCTGCGGGTCCTCGGCCGGGAAGAACCCCATGAAGGAGGTCCTGACCCGCTCCGTCGAATAGACCCGCCGGGCAAAATCAAATTTCTGCGAGGTGCCCGTCTTTCCGGCGACGGCGACGTTCACGATGCCGGCATGTTTGCCGGTGCCGCCTTCCATGCCGACCACGTCGGTCAGGATCGCCGTCAGCCGTTTTGCCGTCTCCGTGGAGATGACCCGGCGGACCACGGTCGGATGATAGGCCTGGACAAGGTTTCCCTTCCGGTCCATGAGCCCCCGGACGATGAAGGGTTTCATCAGGACCCCCTGGTTGGCGACGCTGGAGAGGGCGGTGATGAGCTGGATGGCCGTTACGGAGATCCCCTGGCCGAAGGCGACGGTTGCCGCGTCCACCCGGGTCCATTTTTCCACTGGCCGAAGGAGACCGCCCACCTCGCCCGGGAGGTCGATGCCGGTTTTGTCGCCAAACCCGAACTTGCGGATGTACTGGTAGAATTTCTCTTTACCGAGTTTTTCCGAAATTTTGATCGCGCCGATGTTGCTCGAATACTTGAGGATGTCGTGCACGCTCAGGGCGCCGTGACGCTTGCGGTTCGCCTCGTGGAACACCCGGTCGGCGATCGCATAATGGCCATTTTCACAGTTGAACAGGTCCGTTTCCTTGACGATGCCCTCTTCGAGCGCCGCCGCCGCCAGAAACGGTTTGAAGGTGGAGCCGGGATCAAAACAGTCGGTGATGGTCTTGTTTTTACCGGTGGTTGGATTGACCGCGGAGAAACGGTTGGGGTCGAATCCCAACTCGTTGGCCAGGGCGAGGATTTCTCCCGTGCGGGGATCCATGACGATCGCAAATCCTCCCTTGGCCCCCTTTTCCTTCACGGCGGCCTTCAAATGGGATTCCACAAGGTGCTGGATGCGGTTGTCGATGGTCAGGACGAGGTTGTAATTCTCCTTCTGGACGGTTTCGGGCCTCTCCACGCGAGGGTAGAGCCGCTTCCCCTTGGCATCCCTCGTCCAGATCAGCTTTTCGGGGGCACCCTTCAGGTAGCGGTCATAGCGCAGTTCGAGCCCTTCAAGACCGGTGGCGTCCATGCCGACGAAGCCGATCAGATGGCCGGCCAGTTCTCCGCTGGGATAGTAACGCTTGGGCTCCTTGATGATGAAGATCCCGTCGACGTCCAACTCCAGCACGAGATTGGCTTGTTCGGGGGCGATTCTCCGGGCGAGCCAGCAGAAATTCTTCGCGCCGGAAAGTTTCTTCTGGAGAACCGTCTTGTCCGTCTGGAGAATGGCGGCGAGGCGACCGGCCACCTCGCCGGGGTTATCGATCTTGGACGGATCGGCGCAGACGGAATCGGCCATGATGGTGGCGGCCATCTTTTCGCCGTTCCGGTCGAAGATGATCCCCCTTTCCGGTTGCAGCAGAAGGGTCTGGGTATGCTGTTTTTCGGCGAGGGCCTTAAGCTCCTTGCCGGACAGAATTTGCAGTTGAAAGGCGCGCGAGGCGAGCGCGATGAAAAGCACCAGGAAAAAGGCCAGCAGGGTGGCAATTCGGAATTTCGTCCATTTTCTCGATTCGCCGGTCATTTCAGTACGATCACCTGCGCCCTTTCCGGATACGTCATCTGCAGCTTCTCCCGGGCGATGGTTTCGATCCTCCGGGGTGATCTCAGCGTGGCAAGTTCGACCTTGAGCTTCGTCTGTTCTTCCGTGATCTGTTCCCGGCTGCTCAGTTCCCGGGCGGTCTGGTACTCCAACTCCGTCATGTGGATGTGGCTCCATACGTAGAGGAGCGCCACCGCCATCAGGACGGAGGCGATGAAGATCCAGGTCGAATATCCGATCCGGCCGGGTGCGTTCTCCTGCGGTCGAACCGTATGTTTGAGAACCTCTACGGCCTGCATGATTCGATCCTCTCCGCCGTTCTGAGCTTTGCGCTTCTGGCCCGCGGGTTGTCGCGGAGCTCCGCCTCGCCCGCGACCACCGGCTTCCGCGTCACAACTTTCATCGTCGGCTTCCGGCCGCAGGCGCAGACGGGAAGGTCGGAGGGACAGATGCAGCCTTTTTCTCCGTCGCGGAAGGTGTTCTTGACGATCCGGTCCTCCAGCGAATGAAAGGAGATGACGGAGAAGCATCCCCCGGGTCTGAGGCGTTCCATCCCGCCGGTTATGGCCCGGTGAAGATTGGTGAGTTCGTCGTTGACGGCGATCCGGAGGGCCTGGAAGGTCCGGGTCGCCGGATGGATTCGGGCGGGTCCCCTGGTCCTGGGCAATGCCCCGGCCACCACGCTGGCCAGATCGGCCGTCGTCCGGATGGGGGAAAGGGCCCGCCTCTCCACGATGGCCCGGGCGATTCTCCCCGCCATCCTTTCCTCGCCGAATTTCCGGATCAGCCCCCCTAACTCCTCTCCGGAGAGGGTGTGGACGAGATCATACGCGCTCGGACCCCGGACCTGGTCCATCCGCATGTCCAGTGGGGCGTCGAGAGTGAAGCTGAAGCCCCTCTCCGCCGTGTCCAGTTGATGGGAGGAAACGCCCAGATCGAGGAGGATTCCCTCCACCTTTTCGATGTTCATCCCGGACAGAATGGTTTCCATGTCGGCGAAATTCCCCTTCACCAGGATCGCCCGGTCGCCGAAGGGCGCCAGACGTTTCTTGGCTTCCCGGAGCGCATCCCCGTCGGCGTCGATGCCGATCAGGCGGCCGTCCGGCGCCGAGTTCCTCAGGATTTCAAAAGCGTGTCCTCCGCCTCCCAGCGTGCCGTCCACATAGACGGCCCCGGCCCGGCATTGAAGGGAAGCGATGACCTCTCCGACCAGGACCGGTTTGTGGAAGACGTCCATTTCATGATGCCTTCGTAAAACAAATCGAAAAAGTCATTGTCCCCGGGCCTTCTATATCCCCAAATCCGCCATATAGTCGCTGAAGCCGTCCAGGTTGTCTCCGCTCTTCTTCATCTCGGCGTCGAACCTTTCCTTGCTCCAGATCTCGATAACCTTTATCATTCCGGCGAGTACGATGTCCTTCTCCAGCTTTGCGAATTCCCTGAGATTGGGGGGTATGAGGATGCGCCCTTGGCCGTCGAGGGTGCAATCGACGGCGCCCGACATGAAAAACCGCTGAAAGGCGCGCACTTCTTTCCTGAGAAGGGACTGGTGAGAGACTTTTTCTTCGATCACCCGCCACTCGTCATAGGGGAAGACCATCAGATAGCCATCCCAGTTCGTAATGACGAGACGGTTGTCGTATTTCTCGGCAAATACTTCACGGAGCCGCGAAGGGAAAATGACCCTCCCCTTGTCATCGATGGCGTGGTAATATTGACCTCGGAAGACGGACATTGACGATTTTCCCTCCACTATAATCCACTTTACCCCACTTTGAGGCCAAGATAGAGAAGGTTTTCGCCTTTGTCAAGAAATATTTTTTATTTTTTTTGTCTGTTACTTTGATATTTTGAGACGGCTCTGTTGTGAGCAGCGAGGTTGGCGGAGAAGTCGTGTGATCCGTCGTTCTTCGCCACGAAATAGAGGTAATCGACTTTGGCAGGGTAGAGGGCCGCCCGGAGGGAATCGATGCCGGGGTTAGCGATGGGTCCCGGCGGGAGGCCGTTGATCCGGTAAGTGTTGTAGGGCGTGTCCGATTTCAGGTGTCTCAGCAGGACGGTTTTCATGTGAGTGCCGTCTTGTTCGAGGTTGTAGACGGCTGTCGGATCGCTCTGTAGTTTCATTCCCTTTGTAAGACGATTGTGAAAAACGGCGGAGATGAGCCCTTTTTCGTCCTTGTTGCCCGATTCCTTGCCGATGATCGAGGCGAGGGTTACCCACTGGGTGCGGGTCAGGCCGATCTCCTTTGCGCGCTTCCGCATCTCCGGCGTGACCTCCTTCCAGAACCTCCCAACGAGGATCCGGAGGATCTCCGGGGTTGTCATGGACCGGTCTAACCGGTAGGTGTCCGGGTAGAGATATCCCTCGATGCTGTCCGCCTCGATGTTGAGGGAGGTCAGAAAAGACCGGTCGGTGGCCAGCGTCGCGAATTCCTTCTCATTGATCAACTTGAAGACAGAAAGCCGCCGGGCCACCTCATTTACGGTGATGTCCTCGGGCAGCATCACCGGATAAACCTTGATCTCCCCATGGACCAGTTTGTCGAGGATCGCCGACGGCGTCATGGCGCCGGTGAGTTCATATTCACCCGCCCGGATGTGTTTCTCGACCCTCATTCCGAGGGCCAAGAGCCAGAAAAAAGGACGGTTTTTAACCAGACCGGCATCGTTGAGAATCTCCGTAATCCGGAAGAAGCCAGACCCTTTCGGAATGTTGACCGTCCCGGCGGCCGTGTGGATATTGACGGGGGTTGTCGCGTAGCGGTAGAAGGCCACCCCGGTCAGAAACAGGACCAGAAGGCACAGGAGAACCTTTTTCCGTCCGTAAAACCATTTCATCCGAGATATCATCTTTGAATATGCGGGCATGTTCATTGGGCGGTCTGTCCGGTTTTCCCCTCACGGGCCAAGGCATCGAGATAGCCTTGAAGGATGATGCAGGCGGCCAGACGGTCGACAATCCCTCTTTTCTTCTCCCGGCAAATGCCGGTCTCGCGGAGGAGCTCTTCCGCCTCTTTCGTCGAGAGGGTTTCATCCCGGCGGATGACAGGAATGGCAAGACGCGCCTCCAGCCGCCGGATAAACCGGTTGACCTTCTCGCACTGGATCCCCTCGCTGCCGTCGAGACGGAGCGGATAACCCACGACAATACTTTCGACGCCGAAGCGTTCGATGAAAACGGCGATCGCCGCGAGATCCGCATCGCGGTTCTTCCGGATGACGGTCCCGACCCCCTGCGCCGTCATTCCGAGCTCATCGCAGACCGCAACGCCGATCCTTCGGCTACCGTAATCCAACCCCAGTAACCTCATTGTTCCTCCCGTCGATAAACTGAGATCATTATAAATCATCCGAAATGAGAATTCCATCCTATTCATCTCCCCGGAAGAAATGGTGCAGTGGTCCGGTCCTGTAAAATAAGACGATCGTCGATTTTCAGTGATCCTGAATTTTGTGGCGCTGAAAGTCCTTTTGGGATATGCAGAGAGGCCATTTTATTCAGGTGAGACGGTTCCCCGATTTCCGCAATCAGGATGTTCCGTCTTCAAACCGTCGGTTCGCGGTGGTTGTGAATCGATGGAAGAGGGGTGGTGTTCAGGGACGTGACGCAGGATCCGGATGGTAAATCTCATATCGACAGGGAACAGGGGATGCGGTTGCCCCGGTCCGGTGAATTCGTCACAGAGGTTGGAGTTTTAACTTTATGAAAGTGCTTCTTATTTCCGCCAATACGACCTATGCCCCGCATCCTGTCTACCCCTTAGGTCTCGATTATCTTATCGGAGCCCTGACACCCCGGCACGAGGTCCAAATTCTGGATGTAAACGTGGCCGGGGGGGTGGAGCAGCTCGAGGCCGCCCTGAGGGACGGTAACCCTGAGGTGATCGGCCTTTCCCTCCGTAATATCGATAACGTGGACACCCTGGCCGTGAAAAGTTTCGTTCCGGGATATGAACGGATGGTCCGGCTCATCAGGCGTTGCACCGGGGCCCCGATCGTGCTGGGCGGCAGCGGTTTTTCCATTTTCCCCGGCGAATTGATGTCCCTGCTTGGCGCCGACTTCGGCGTCGTCGGGGAAGGGGAATACATGGCTCCCCTTCTGGATGTCCTCGAAAAGGGAGACGATCCTTCCGCTCTACCCGGGATCATGATCCAGGGAGGACCCGTCCGTGACCCTGTCCCCTGGACGGGCGCCGTCACCAGGCGGATGCGGCCGGCGGACGCCCCGCGCCGTTTCTACCTGGATCGGGGGGGGATCCTGAACCTGCAGACCAAAAGGGGATGCCCCTTCCGCTGCCTCTATTGCACCTATCCCCATATCGAGGGGCGCCGGATGCGGTTGGTCCCTCCCGATGAGGTTGCCAGGGAGGCCCGCGGGCTTCAGGAGATGGGCGCCAGGTTCCTCTTCATCACCGATTCCGCGTTCAATGCCGATGTCGACCACAGCCTGGCCGTCGCCAGGGCCTTTCGCCGCCAGGGCCTCACCATCCCTTGGGGGGCTTTTCTTGCCCCGACGCGCGCGCCCGACGGTTATTACAACATCCTCGCCGAGGCCGGATTGACCCATGCCGAGTTTGGGACGGAATCCCTTTGCGATCCTCAGTTGAAGCGGTACGCGAAACCGTTCGGTGTGGAGGAGGTCTTTGCCGCCCATGGGAGCGCCCGTCGCTCGGGGGTGCACATTGCCCACTATTTCCTGCTGGGAGGGCCGGGAGAAGACGCCCGGAGCCTGGACGAAACCATGAACCGTATGGAAGAGCTGGGAAAGGCGGCATTCTTTCTGTTGTGCGGCGTCCGGATCTTTCCGCATACCCCCCTCCGTGATCTTGCCGTGGAGGAGGGGCAGATCAGGCCGGATCAGGACCTGCTCTCGCCGGTTTTCTACCGATCGAAAGGCATCACAACGGAAGCGATCATCGACAGGGTCAAAAGGCAGGCGCGCGGCCGGGTGAACTGGGTCTACGGGGACGGTGGGGAAGAGACGGAGCGGATCGTGACCCGGATGCATACCCATGGTCGTTCCGGCCCTCTGTGGGAGCTGCTGCTTCGATGAACTGCGGCCTCCCCGTCAGGAAGTACCGCTCGCAGCGGGTGCATCGACGTCATGATTTTTCTTGACACCGCTGTCACCGGACGGTAGTGGAGGCGCATCAAAACAACGTCATTGGTTTGTGTGGACAGGAGCAGAGAAGAAATATACAATCTCATCAAGATCTTTTTTTACGGAAGAGTTTGAAATTCCCGCGGAGAAGGTTGTGCCGGAGACGAATCTCTTCGCGGATCTTGCCCTGGACAGCATCGACGCCCTGAATTGGTGGGGATGCTGGAGGCGCGGCTGGACATTGAGGTGCGCGAAGAGGATCTGAAGACGATCCGGACGGTCCGGGATGTGGTTGATTACATCTGCCGGAAGGTCGAAGAGCGGGGGAAGGCATGACTGCACGGTTTCGTCATGAACATCTGCTGTTGTCGGGCACGGCGGAGCGCGTTGTCGCCGCGGCGCGATTTCCGGGCGATTCAGACTGGTTTTCCGGTCATTTCCCGGGCAATCCGATCTTGCCGGGGGTGGCGCTCATCGCTCTGGTGGTGGAAGCCGTCATCGAGCGGGAACGCGGCGATGGGCGATCCCTGGCGATCACCGGCGTCCGCCGGGTCCGGTTTCGCCTGCCCGTCAGGCCGGAAGATGAAGTGACCCTGGAGGCAACGCGGATGCCCAATCCGCAAGGACCGGCGTACGCTTTTACCGTCTGTCTTGCCGGCGAAACAGCCTGCAGCGGCGTCTTGACGGCGGAAATCGTTCCGTCATGATCGGGTAGGCCCGCTACCGCTGGGCAAAAAATCCTGATAAAAATTCCTTGACAAGTCGGGGGATTTTTAATGAAAGTACCGCCATGCAATCGACGCTCCCGGTATCGGGGCGAACATGAACTGTTGCGCGAAGGAGGTTGAACCATGCCGGAGAGCAAAGAGACCCAGGAACGGATCCTCCGGATTGCCGAGATTATCATTGAGGAATTGAAGTTGGAAGAGATCACGCCGGAGTCGTTCGATCCCGATATGGATTTGGTGAACGAACTCGGGGTGGACAGCATGGACCTGGCTACCGTGGCATTGGTTCTGCAGGACGAATACGGCGTCTTCATCGACGAGGACGACTATCCGAAATTAAAGAGCGTCCGGCTGATCGCTGAATACCTACAATCCCGCCTGCAGGGGCGAAAGGGTAAGGATGCCTGACGATCGTGAAGGCCGCGGGGACGACGCCGGGAGACCGGCCGGAAGACTGAAAGAACCGGACCATCGGCGATGGAAATTTTCCGAACTGCTGGCGGAGCCGGCCGTCAAGGCCCGCTGGGAAACAGTCCGGAAATACTTCTTTCTGCGGGAATCCACGTATGATATGAGTAATCGTTGCAATCTGCGTTGCGACGGCTGCTATTACTACGAGGGCGAAAAGCAGCTTGCCCGGGAAAACGGGGATGCCGAGGCCTGGCGGACGCTCATGCGCGCGGAAAAGACGCGCGGCATCACCTATGTTGTCCTGGCGGGCGCCGAACCCTCCCTGGTCCCCGGGCTTTTAAAGGTCTGTTTTACCGAGATGCCCCTGGGATGCATCGCCACCAACGGCGTCCGCCGCATCGATCCCGCCGTGGGTTACAAGATCCATATCTCCGTTTGGGGGAATGACGCAACCAGCCTCCGTGTGCGCAAAGCGGGGGATCTGCTCCGACGCCAGATTGAAAACTATCGCGAAGATCCCCGGGCCATGTTCGTTTATACCTTCACGCGCGAAAATATCGATGAGGCGGCCGGCGTCGTTGACGTGCTGACGGCGGCGGACTGCCGGGTCACCTTCAACATGTTTTCCTCGCCGGTCGGTTACGCGGGGCCGCTGCGTCACGACGGGGCCTCCCTGATCCGTACCCGGGGGGTGATGCAGGAGATGATGGCCCGGCATCCCCGGCGCGTCCTCTTCTCCCCTTACAGCGTCGTCGCCCACACGCATGCACTGGGTCTTCACGACCTGTATCGGTGTCCCTATCCCCGGATGAATTCCTCCACGGATATCGGACTCGGCCGTTCCTTCCGCCAGTTCCGGACCGACCTCACCTGGGATCGGGACGCGGCCTGCTGCGTTCCCGACACGGATTGCGGCGACTGCCGGCATTACGCGGCGGGGAGCGCCGTGGTGACCGCCCGACTTTACCGGCACGTGACGGATCCATGGACCTTCCGGTCTTGGCTGGACTATGTCGACACCTATCTTGCCGTCTGGGTCATGGGATACGAAAAGGGAGAAAATCTCTGCGCGGAATTGGTTTCCCCGCCGGGATGCGAAAAAATCAGGACGAGATAACGATGCAAACCGTCAGTACGCTATTGGATCAAGACTGGTACGAACGCTACAAGGCGATTTCCCGCCTGAATATCCGCAGCTCCATCTATGATGTCACGAACCGCTGCAACCTGCGCTGCAAGGGGTGCTTTTTCTTTTCCTCCGACGAACACAAGGCGGCGCCTGAAGAGACGGACGTTGCGCGGTGGGAGGTCTTTGTGGAACGGGAACAGGCGCGGGGGGTCAACCTGGCCATCCTCATCGGGGGCGAGCCGACCCTCTATCTCGATCGCGTCGAGGCCTTCTACCGGCGTCTTCCCACCTACTGCGCCACCAACGGCCTGATCAAGGTTCCCCGCGAGAGGTTTCCCGGGATGATGGTGGGCATCTCCCTGTGGGGCGATGAAGAGGACGAAAGGCTTCTCCGGGGGAAGGACGCCTTTGCCGTCTCCAGCCGGAATTACGCCGGCGATCCCGATACCTATTACCTTTATACCATCACCCCCCGGCAGCTCGGACGGACGGAACGCGTGATCCGGAAGATCGCCGATACCGGGCTCAAGGTCCATATGCAGCTTTTGTCCAACGATGAGGAGGTGGACGGGTTTTCCTGGACGCCTTCCCAACTCGTGGATATCCGCTTCGAGATGGACGCCATGCTCGAGAGCTACCCCAAGACCGTCATCTCCTGCCGATATTACCACGAGATCATTACCACCGGCCGGATGCTGGGAAGACCCTTCGCGTGGAATGAATGCCCCTCCGTGACGGAACCGCTGGACGATCGCAATCCCCGTCCGAAGCGCCTCATCCGGTTCATCCGCTGGGCAGCCGATCTGAAGACGATGCACCGTTGCTGCACGTCGGCCACCCGGGACTGCACGACCTGCAAGGACGGCGCGGCCCACATGAGCTGGGTGATGGTGAACAAAAGGGCGCACATGCGGTCGGCGAAGGATCTCCAGAACTGGATCGAGGTCTATGAGATGTTCGCCAAGCTGTACCGGTTCATCCCCTGGTAGTCGTGGGAGTATGCGCCGATGGAAGGACGGCAAACAGGTTTTTCAGATTTTTAAAGTCATTAAGTATGGATAGGACCCGGCCCGTCATTCTTGGATATGACTGTGTATCGCCCCTGGGGACGGATATGGAGGCGCAATGGCGCCAGGCCGCGGCGGGGGAGAGCGGCGTATCCGCGTTGACACGTTTCCCCCTGCGGGAGGGATTTCCGGTCCGGATCGCCGGTCAGGTTGCAGAAATCGACATTGGCCCCTATCCGTTTCTCCGGCCTCGCGAGATGGCCCACTGGACCTCTCCCGTCTTCAAACACGCCCTGCTCGTGGTCATGCGCGCCCTTGCGCAGGCCGGGATCGACATCACGCCGGAAACAGCCCCCCGGATGGCCGTCACGTTCAGCTCAGCCATCGGCGGGCTGGATGCGCTGATCGACGCGGATCGGACGCTGGTGGCTACGGGAAGGCTTCCCCAGCCCTTCATGAATCCCAATTCCTGCATCAACATGGTGGGGGGCAAGGTAGCCATCGCGACCGGGGCGACCGGACCCATCTCCTCCATCGTGACCGCCTGTGCCACGGGGAGCAGTTCGCTGATCCTGGGGGCGATGTTCATCGCCCAGGGAATGGCCGATGTGGCTGTCTGCGGGGCCGTGGACTTTCCACTCGTGGAGCCGATCGTGGCCGGATTTGCGACGATGAACGGGGCGTATCGCCCCAGGGAAGGGGAAGAACCCGTGCCGCCGCAGGCCGCGAGCTGTCCCTTTTCCCTGTCACGGCGCGGCTTCGTCGTTTCCGAGGGGGCCGGCTGCATCGTCATCGGTTCGCGTGCGTTTGCCGCGGCCCATGGTCTGGCCTATGAGATCGAGCTGGCCGGTTGGGGGATGACCGCCGACGCCCATCACGTTGTGGCCCCCAACCCCGTAACCGTTCGTAGGTGCATAGAGGAAAGCATCCGCCATGCCGGCATCGACCCCGCCGACATCGATGCGGTCAACGCCCACGCCGCCTCGACGAAGATCGGGGATCGGGTGGAGGCGGACGTCCTTCGGGAGGTGTTCGCCGGCGGAGTTCCCCCCGTTTCGGCCGGCAAGTCGCAGCTCGGCCATGCCATGGGAGCCTCCAGCGCGATCGAGTCCATCCTGGCGATGGAGGGGATGCGCCGGGGGGTGCTTCTGCCCACGATCAACCACCGGCCGGACTTGGAGATTCCTTTAGATTGCGTAGCGGAAGGGGTCCGGACCCTGGATCAGGAATTTGTGCTGAAGAACGCATTCGGATTCGGGGGGTGCAATGCGTGTCTTGTGTTTCGGCGCGTGGCCTGATATGAAGCCCGCATGAAAGCGCCACGAAACAGAAAGAGAAAAGTAGGGACAGCTCCCGATTATTCCGGAATAATCGGGAGCTGTCCCTACTTTTCATCACGCAGCCGGAAAGGGATGAAGGAAACGCACGACGGGTTGACGAAAGCATGAGGGCGCCACAGAACAGAAAGGTTTTCGTGATCGGTTACGGGGCGGCCACCCCACTGGGGCGGACCTTTGCCGGAACATGGGCGCGCGCCGTACGCGGCGAGGCGGGTTTCCGGAAGGTCACCCGCTGTAAGGTCGAGTCCGTCTGCGACGTGGTCGGGGAGATCCCAGACTGGAATCCTCAGGAGCTCGATTTTGTCGATGAGAAGGAGGCGTACAACTGGAACGCCGGCTTCGTCATTCTCACGATGGCGGTCTGCCGCGAGGCGCTGGCCCATGCCGGTCTGCCGATGAACGACGAAACCGCCCCCCGGACCGCCTGTCTGATCGGTTCGGCCATCAACGGGATCGACGCCTTCCGGACGGCGATGGTGAATTTTCAGGAAAAGGGCCCGCTGAAGATTAGCCCCTACCTGCTGCCGAACCTGTGCGCGAATCTCCCCTCGGGGAAGGCGGGGATGCTGCTGCGTTTCACCGGACCGGTCTTTTCCCCTCAGGGGGCCTGCGCCTCCGGCAACCACGCCATCGGGATCGGGGCCCGGATGATCCGGGACGGGGACTGCGATTTCGTACTGGCCGGGGGGGTGGATACCCCCATCCTGCCGGAGATCATTCACGGCTTTACCAATATGAACGCGACCGTCAAGGTCCTCCCCGGGGACCGCGCCTTTACCGACCCCGCGCAGGCCTCCCGCCCGTTCAGTATCGACCGGCGCGGCTTTGTCCTGTCCGAAGGGGCGGGCGTCATCGTGCTCGCGGCCGAGGAGATGCTCTCCCGCTACGGGCTTACGGCGCGGGCCGAAGTTCTGGGGATCGGCTGGACCTCCGACGCCTATCACTTCACCAGCCCGAACCGGGAAACGATCATCCGGGCGATCCGGGAGGCGATCGACGACGCGGCGCTCAAACCCGCCGACATCGGGTACATCAATACCCATGGAACCTCCACACGGAAAGGCGATCTGGCCGAGATCGACTGCCTCCGGGCCGTCTTCGGGAAGACGCTGGGAAAGATTCCCCTTTCCTCCAACAAATCCCAGATCGGCCATACCCTCGGCGCCGCGGCGGCAATCGAAGGCGCCCTGACCATCGAAGGGATGCGGCAGGGAATCATCCTGCCGACGATCAACCACCGGCCCGATCCCCGTTTCGACGACATCGACTGCGTGCCCGATACGGCACGCCTGAAACACCATGAGCTGGCCCTCTCCAACGCCTTCGGCTTCGGGGGGACGAACTGCTGCATCATCTTTCGGGGGAGCTGACATGAAGCCGAAACCATTCCGGCCGGAGGCGTACGGCGATGACGGGCGCTATGTCCGCGATGCGGCGACGGGGCTTGTCTGGCATCGCTGCGGAAACCGGACGCTCTATGCCGATACGGACCGCTCCACCGTTGTGTATCATGCCAATTATCTCCGGTATTTTGAGCTGGGCCGGGCCTCTCTGATGCGCGACGCCGCCTATCCCTACCGCGAGATCGAGGATAGCGGCTACATCTATCCGATCATCGAGATGGGCGTCCGGTTCCATGACCCCCTGCACTACGACGATCCGATGTGGATCCATACCCGGCCCGGCGAGCTCGAACGGGTGAGGCTCCGGTTCGATTATATCATCACCCATGCGGAGACGGGCGCCGACGTCTGTCGCGGATTCACCCGGCATTGCGCCCTGAACGCCAGGGGGATTCCGGTGGCCGTTGATCCCAAGACCGTGCATTTATGGAAAACCTTTCCCAACCCGTAGAAACGATAGCAATTTCCCTTGCCATTTCGGTGCCGGCCTATCTGCGCGATCATCATGTTGGCGGCTTCGCGGTTCTGCCCGCCGTGGAGGCCCTGCAGACCGTGGCGCGGTCGAAACCGGCGACCTGGGGCGCCGATCCCTGCCGTCAGGAGCGGGCCGTTTTTCACCACCTCCTCCGTATCGATGTTGGGGCGGGGGAGATTCCGGCGCTGCATGAGCATGCGAGGTACGCCGACGGTCACTGTCTTTCCCGGCTGACGACCCTCCGCTCCGGCCGGCAGATGAAATTCACCCGCCGGATGGAGCACGTCTCCGTTTGGTTCACGCCGGGGGAACGGGAAACGGCGGGGCTTGAGGCGGACCCGGCGCCGGACCCTGACGATGCGGGCATGCCCGGAGGACCGACATTCTCGGTCTCCGACAGCTGTCTTTACGACGAACTCGTTCCCTTCGGACCGGCCTACCGCAATGTGCGGGGTAACGTTTTCCTCGCGGAAAGCGGCGTCTCGGCGACTGTCTCCGGGGGGGATTTCCCCGAGGCCGTCGGTCCCCTGGGTTCCCCCTTTCCCCTGGATGCGGCCATGCACGCTGCCTGCGCGTGGGGGCAGAGATACCGGAACCGGGTCGTTTTCCCGATCGGGTTCGATCGGCGAGAGATCCTTGCGCCGACCCGGGCCGAGGAGACGTACCTCTGCCGCATCACGCCCCTTCCGGATGCAGGCGCGGTCCTGCGTTTCGACGTCCGGCTGCAGGGTCGTGACCGGCGAACGGTCGAGGTGATCCGGGGGCTGATGATGCGGGACATCTTCGGGGGAAAGCTGACCCCGCCCGCCTGGGTCAGGGAGGGGGTGTAGGATGCGCCTGGTGCTGATTCTCCTGTTGGCCTATTTCGCCGGTTCGATCAATTTTGCCATCATCATCCTCGGCCTGCTGAACAAGGAAGACCCGCGGACGAAATTCAGCGGGAATGCCGGTACGACGAATGTCTATCGTCAGGCGGGCAGAGGGTGGGCGGCGGTCGTTCTCCTCCTCGACGCCGGACGGGCCGTCGGGCTGGCGGCATTGGCCCTGTACTTCCTTCCTGCCGCCCTGGTACCCTGGGTCGGAACGGCCCTCGTCGCGGGAAACCGTTTTCCCTGTTTTCACCGGTTTCAGGGCGGCAAGGGGGTTGCCTCATTCTTGGGATTCACGATTCTGATCGCCCCCTGGGGGACCGTCCTGTCGTGCCTCGTCTGGGTCGTTGTTTACGGCATCGTGCGGATTCCCTTTATCGCCTCCTTCTTCATGGTCCTGATCCTCGGCGGGGCGACGGTATGGGTGGGCGAACCCCGGGCGGCGTCGATCGCCGGCACGGCGGTGACGGTCCTGTTGATTTTCTTCAACCACCGGAAAAATATCGTCACGCTCCTTGCGCAGAGGCGAAGGAGAACATAAACAGGGATGGCCGCAAGCCGCCAGCAAGGCCGTCTTACAGGAAGGCAGAATTCTCCATGCGCATCGTCTTGGTCCACCCCGCCGGTTCCAACTGGGTGCCCGGAAAAAAGGACATTACCGCCACGGCCAACCGGATGGCCCCCCTGGGACTGCTCTCCATCGCAGCCTGTCTTGAACGTGCAGGCCACGAGGTTTTCGTCCACGACGGTCTGGGACCGCGGGCGGTCGTCGGGATGAGGGAAAACGTTCGCCTAATCCTCGGGCATGACCCGGAACTGGTGGGGTTTTCCGCGACTACCTCGGGGTTCCTCGACGCTTGGGAGATGGCGGCGGCCGTCAAGGAGGCGCTCCCCGGCGTCGTTACCGTCTTCGGCGGCGTCCACGTTTCCGCACTGGGGAAGACGCTGTTAGAGCGGTTTGCCCATATCGATTACCTCTGTCCGGGGGAAGGGGAGGCGACGTTGACCGAGCTTGCGGCGGGGGAAGATCCGGCCCGGATCGACGGCCTGATCCGGAAGACCGGGGAAGGGGTGGTCGTCAATCCCCCGCGGGCGCCGCTTCCAGACCTCGACGACCTGCCGTTTCCCGCCTACGAAAAGCTGGCCGGGTTTCCCCGGGGGTACAATCTGCCCCTGTTCAGTTACATCCGGTTTCCCGGCGCCACGATGATCACCAGCCGGGGCTGCACCTACCAGTGTTCCTACTGCGACCGCTCCGTTTTCAAACGGGGGTACCGCTGGAACTCCCCGGCCTATATCTATGACCACATACGACACCTCCGGACCCGCTTCGGGGTACGCCACGTCAACATCTACGACGATCTCTTTACCGCCAACCGGCCGCGGATTGCCGAACTCTGCGGCATGCTGATCCGGAACCCCTTGGGGATACAGTTCAACTGCGCCGTCCGCGTCGGCCAGACGGACCGAGAGCTCCTGGCGATGCTCAAGGCGGCGGGATGTCTGATGGTTTCACTCGGCATCGAGTCGGCCGACCCGGAGATACTCCGGCGGCACAAGGCCGGCGTGACGCTTACGGAGGTCCGCAAGACGGTGGAGATGATCCGGGCGGCGGGGCTCCGGGCCAAGGGGCTATTCATGATGGGGCTGCCGGGCGAAACGGAGGAGTCCGTCCGCCGGACGGGTGATTTCGTCCTTTCGCTGGGGCTCGACGACATGAACATGACGAAGTTCACGCCGTTTCCCGGCGCCCCGATCTGGGAGATGATCCAGGAGGAAGGGGCATTCGTGGAAGACTGGCGGCTGATGAACTGCCTCAATTTCGTCTTCGTTCCCAAGGGCATTGTCTCCCGGGAGCGGCTCGACCAGCTCTACAACGAGCATGTGAAGCGATTCTACACCGACCCTGCCTGGCGGAGGAGATTCCGGGACCGCCTCTGGGAGCACCGCCACAGCCTCTGGCACATGGCGAGGCACCTGCCCGATTTCATTGCTGCCCGCCGCTATTTCGAACCGGCGAAGGTCTCACTCCCTCGCACAGGCCCCGGCGGATTTATCTGATGGAGACTCAGGATAACACCCACCAAGTCGGCAACAACGGGTTTAGGTTAAGTGCATGGATTACGGATTGAAACAATGATCTGTAGTCGGATTCCGTTGACACATCAATTCCTTCCTGTTATATCGAAAACACAGAAGGCGAGTTATAATCAAGCCCCATTCCCGGGAGAGGAGGGTATCTATGCAAAAAACGACAATTCGTTCCTTGGATCAAATCGTTGGGGAGCAAATTGCCAATTGGCAACGCCGGAGGATCGAGCAGAAGAAGACCGGTAGTTACCGTCCCCTTCCCTGCATCACCATCTCGCGGGATCCAGGGAGCGGCGGTACCGAGGTGGCTCGTCAACTGGCGAAAGATCTTGAAATGGATCTCATCGGTGTTAAAATCATCCAGCAGATCGCAGAACGAGCCGATGTGAGCGAGAAGGTCATAGAATCCCTGGACGAAAAGGGAGTCCGATTACGGGACTCCTGGATTGATTCCCTGTTCCGGACCCGCCACATTTGGCCGGATGAATATCTCGGCCACCTTAGCAAGGTCGTCGGTACCATTGGTAAGCAAGGCAATGCGATCATAATGGGCCGAGGAGGCCAATTTATACTGCCCCCTGAAGAGGCCTTCCGCATTCGTATCACTGCCCTCCGAGAGATCCAAATTCGCAACGTCATGCGGAGCAAGAATGTCGACTTTGAGACATCGGAGCGCTATATTTACAAGACAGAAGCGGATCGGAATGCCTTCCACTGTAAGTATTTTATCGCCGACTGGAAAAACCCCATCTACTACGATTTAATCGTAAATACGAGCTACATGGGCATCGAGGGTGCCGTGGCGGCCGTCAAGGCTGCCTTCGCCGTGTGGAAGAATCTCCAATATAAGTAGTCCGGAGCTCGCGAGAGCGTGACCATTACGATTTGAAACGCTCATGACGGCGCCCGTCACAGAGGGGGACGAAAATCTCCTCTAACCCCTCTTTTTCAAAGAGGAGAATTCCCTCCCCTTGATATCTCCAAGACAGTCTTGCCGCGGCGCGGGATTTCTGTTATGAGGGCCACGAGGTAAACGTGGATATGGACATTGAGGCGCTGATTCCCCACCGGGACCGGATGCGGCTGATCGGCGAGGCGCTGGCCGTCGATGACAATGGGGCGGTGGCCTCGTCCATCGTTACGGAGGACTGGCCGCTGTACCACGACGGGGCCGTCGATGCGCTGGTGACAATAGAACTCGTCGCCCAGACGGCGGCTCTCCTCGAGGGGTGGAAACGACAGCAATCCAAGCGGGGCGGGACCAAGGGCTGGCTGGTGGGAATCAAGGGGGCCGATTTCCGTCTGCCGCGTATTCCCTTGTCCGCCACGCTGATCACCGAGGCCCGGAGGGATTACGCCCTGGAAGGCTATGCCGTTTTTGAAGGAACGGTGCGTCTGGGGACGGAGGTGGTGGCCGTCGTCAGCATCCAGGTTTTTCGCCCGGAAGAGAACGCCTGAAAGATTTCACAAAATAGACGACCAACGCAATGGAACTGATTCCTTATCAAGAGGAACATCGTATCTTCCGTCAGACCCTGCGGGCGTTTCTGTCCAGAGAGATCGTCCCCTTCGTGGAGGCGTGGGAAGAGGCTGGGATCGTACCCCGCAGCGCCTGGAAGAAGATGGGCGGGAACGGGTTCCTGTGCCCGGATGTTCCGGAGGCCTACGGGGGCGCGGGGGCGGACTTTCTCTATTCGGTCATCGTGGTGGAGGAGATGACGCGCACCAACCACTGCGGGCTCTCCGCCCGGTTGCACAGCAATGTTGTTGTCCCCTATATCACCTCCTTTGCCACGGAGGAACAGAAACGACGCTACCTTCCCCGCTGTGTCTCCGGGGATTGCATCACGGCGATTGCCATGTCCGAGCCCCAGGCGGGAAGCGACCTGGCAGCCATCCGGACGACGGCGACGGAAGAGGGGAATGCCTTCATCCTGAACGGCCAGAAGACGTTCATCAGCAACGCGATCAACGGCGACCTCTTCATTGTGGCCGCCCGTGATTCGGAGGTGGAAAATCCCCATGCGGCCATCGATCTTTATCTGGTCGAGGCGGACACGCCCGGGTTTGTCAAAGGGAATCGGTTGCACAAGATCGGCTGGCACAGTCAGGACACGGCGGAGATCTTCTTCACGGATTGCCGGATTCCCAGGGCCAACCGCCTGGGCGAGAAGGGGACGGGTTTTAAAAAACTCATGCGGAACCTGCAGCCGGAGCGGCTGGTGCTGGCCATCAGCGCAGTGGCAGCAGCGGAGATGGTCTTCGAAATGACTCTTGCATACTGCCGGCAGCGGACGGCCTTCGGGAAAAACCTGAGCCGATTTCAGCATATCCAGTTCGAACTCGTCGAGATGGCCACGGAGATCAAACTGGGGCGGACCTTTATCGACAGACTCGTCTGCGATCATCTGCAGGGCGGCGATATCGTGACCGAGGTTTCCATGGCCAAGTACTGGACGACGGAGATGGCGTTCCGGGTGGCCGATCGCTGCCTGCAACTGTTCGGCGGCTATGGATACTGTGAGGAATACCCCATTGCCCGGGCGTGGCGGGACATCCGCGTAACCCGAATCCTGGGAGGAACAAACGAGATCATGCGGGGGATCATTGCCCGGCATCTGGGCCTGTAAGCCGGCTGGAAACATCATCATTCGGAAGAGGTAAAAAATGGAAGCGCTTATCGCGGAAATGAAGGTCAAGATCATCGATACCCTGTCCCTTCTGGATGTTGCCCCGGAAGATATCGGCGACGATGACCTGCTCGTCGGGGGGGATCTGGGGATCGATTCCATCGACGTTCTGGAACTGGTCCTCATGTTGGAGAAGGATTACGGCGTCAAGATTGAAAGCAAGGACGTGGGCGTCCAGGCCTTTGCCTCCGTCCGCGCCCTGGCCGGATTCGTCGAAAAAAACCGTTTAAAATAACGGGAACCCGATTCCTGATCTCTATTGCTTCACCTTGCCGGTCAAACCGGCATGAATATTTCATGAAGGCAACGTTTGATGGCAACAGAGAAGTCTTTTGATGCGCTGATCATCGGTTCCGGAATCGGGGGGCTTTCGACCGGGATCATCCTTTCCCGACTGCACCACCGCGTGGCCGTCATCGAGAAGAACCCCCTGCCGGGCGGTCTGATGCGCAGTTATACCAGGGATGGCGTCGACTGCCCCGTCGGGGTTCATTATTTCGGTGCCTTCGGTGATGGTCAGCCCCTCCGCAGGATGTTCGATTATCTGGGCGTCACGGAAGCGGTGGCGGCGGAGCGGATGGGGCGGTGCGGCCCCATAGACCGTTATCTTTTCGATGATTTTACGTTCGATCTGCCGGAAGGGATCGATGCATTCGCCGAGGCGCTGGAAGCGGCGTTCCCGGAGGCTTGCCGGCCGATCGCGGCGATCATAGGAAATCTCCGCGCCATCGCCGATCTGCAGAATTCCCTGGCTTTCTTGTCTTCGGCGACGATCCCTTTCTTCGACATGGATCTTTTCTCGCCGCTCGCGGTCTACCTGACGAAGATGAACTGTTCCGCTCGACTGCGGAGCGTTATTTGCGTCGCTTCGAGATGGATGGGGCTTTCAGAACATGATTGCCCCGTGATCTACCACCATCTGGCGCTGACTTCCTATCTTCTGTCCGCCTGGCGTCTGCGGGGACGCGGATCGGATCTAACGGAGGCGTTCGTCTCGCAATTTGCGAAACTGGGCGGCAGCCTCATCTGCAATGATCCAGCGGTGGCGATCCTTGCCGAAGGTAAAGAGGTTGCCGGGGTGAGGCTGGCCTCCGGGCGGGTGCTCAAGGCATCCCGCATCGTGGCCGCCGTTCATCCCAAGGCGGTTCTGGCGATGTTGCCGGAGGGGGCCGTCAAACCCCGTCAGGCAAGACGGATACTAAGCCTTGTCGAGACGGAAGGCCTGTTCGCGGTGGCTGTCGTCGTGGACGCCCGGACCCACCCCGCCCTGCCGCACAATATCTACCGGTTGCATACGGACCGGGAGGGATGGATTTCCGATGGTGTGTTCTATCAATTGCGCGCCGGCGGGGAAGATAGAAACCTTCTCATGATGATCACCCAAAGTCCTTTTTCCGAGTGGCGCCGGTGGGAGGATACGACGACGGGCCGGCGCGGCGCGGATTACAAGGAGGAAAAGATCCGCCGGGCCGAGGGCCTGCTCAGGAAAGCCGAAGAGATTTTCGGGTCTTTGGCGGGGGCGAAGATCATCGACGCCTACACCCCCCTGACGCTCCGGGACTGGGTGAACAGTCCGGACGGTTCGCCTTACGGCATCATGCGTTCGGTGCGTCAGTTGCCGGTCGCTGCCGCGCTCCACCGCGCGCCGCTGGGCGGACTCTTCTTTGCCGGCCAGAACGCGCTGGCGCCGGGAATCGTGGGGACCGTTCTGGGCTCTTTTCAGGCCGTGCGACAGATTATGGGTCACGAGTCCTTTGACCGCAACGTCTTCTCAGAACTCTTTGCCGGAAAGGGTCCTTGATCCACCGTCAAATATTCTTGTACCTCAGGACAATTTGACTTCATAAAATCTTGACATGGGGGATGTGTTCATATAGGCAAACCGATAATTGATGACCAGGAAAGCACATCCCCTCTAATCCAGGGGTTGGTAAAATGACCTAACCCATTAAAAATGGTGAGCCGTTGATCGAGATCAAGCATCTTTACAAGTCCTACGACAAGCCCGTTCTCAAGGATGTGAACCTTTCGGTGCGTCGTGGCTCCATCATGGGGCTGCTCGGTCCAAACGGCGCGGGGAAGACCACCCTTATCTCCATTCTTACGGGCGTCATCCGAAAGGAAAGCGGGTGCATAACCGTCGGCGGCCTGGATCTCGATCTTGAGCTTAAAACCATCCAGTTAAAATGCAGTTACGTGCCTCAGACCTTGGCTTTCTATAGGCTGCTGACGGCTTTCGAGAACCTGGAATATTTCGGCGCCCTGTGGGGCCTGAAGGGGAAGAAACTGAAAGAGCGCATGGAATTCTGCATCGATATAGGAAGCATGCAGCCCTTTGCGAAAAAGCGGGTGGATAAGTTTTCCGGCGGCATGAAGAGACGTCTTAACCTTGCAATAGGCCTGTTAAACGACCCTGAGATACTGTATCTCGATGAGCCTACGGTGGGCGTCGATACACAATCCAGGAACTACATCCTGGAGACGATACGGAAGATCAACCGGGAGCGGAAGACAACCATTATCTACACGTCCCATTACATGGATGAGATCGAGCAGGTGTCCGACGAGATTGCCATTATCGACGAGGGCAAAATCATCCTCCACGACGACAAACAGACCATTTTGACACGTGACGATGCCGTTTTAATAAATGTTGAGAAGATCGGAGAGGCTGTTGTCAAAGGCCTGCAGCAGATTGTTGGAGTACGGATTGAAAAGGATGGCGTCTATGTCAAACGGGACGAACGCTTCAACGAGAATATGGCCGGGGTATTTGCCCTCTTCCACGCCCACGGGATCCTGGTGAAGGACGCCGTATTTGGCCGCAGAACACTTGAGAAACTTTTCCTCAAACTGACAAACATCAGACTGCGCGACGAAGGTTGACGGTATCGTTAAGAATGATTAAAATTCTGTACATCCTGAAAAAGGAATTTTTACTGATCATCCGGGATATCCATGCCGTAACCGTCCTCTTCATCATGCCCGCAGTTTTCATAATGATCATGTCCCTGGCGATGCGGGACCTTTTTGAACTCCATGGCACCGTCAGCATAGATGTCCTCGCCGTGAACCATGATGCGGGAAAAAAATCGGAAGCATTCTTGAAGGCAATGGATAGACTACATACTTTCAGGTTTCACCTCATAGAGAAAGAAGCCGCCGCGGATAAGGTCAAGGAACAGATGCTTGCCCGGGATTACAAGTTCGCCCTGATCATCAAAGAAAACTTCTCCGCCTTCGTGGAAAAAAATGGAAAGGGTAAGGAAGGGAAACCCCTGGAACTCCTGGTCAATCCTGCGGTAAACGTCCAGACCCAGCTTGTTTTGAAAAGCGCGTTGGATGGGAAACTGGCGAAGTTGACATGGGATGCCTTCATCGACCGTATGGGCAGTCTCCTGCCCTTGGCCGGAATCGACAGGGAGAAACTGACGGCAACCGAGGAGAGCCCCGTCGAGGTCAATTACGTTTATAAGGAGGGGCAGTACTCCAAGATTCCATCCGCCGTCCAGCAGAGCGTTCCCGCCTGGCTCGTATTTTCCATGTTTTTTATTGTCATACCCATATCCAATACCTTTATTTCCGAAAGGGAGCAGGGCACCCTCATGCGCCTCAAAAGCATGAATGTATCGAGGTTCCATCTGATCATGGGCAAGATGGCGCCTTATCTTCTGATCAACGCAATCCAGGTGATTATCATGATTGCCATGGGTGTTTATATCGTGCCGTTGTGCGGCGGCACCGCCCTCACCCTGGGGGATTCATTGGGCGGCCTTATCCTGATCGCAGCTTCCGTAAGCTTCAGCGCCATCTCTATGGCGCTCCTCATTGCTTCTGCAGCCAAGACGACGGAGCAGGCAACCACCATCGGGGGGGTCCTGAATATCATTTTTGGCGCTCTGGGTGGAATCATGGTGCCTAAGTTTGTCATGCCCGGGTTTATGCAGGACCTTGCCAATCTGTCTCCCATGTCCTGGGGACTGGAGGGATTCCTCGATATCTTCCTGCGGAACGGCAATGTTTCCGATGTTCTCCCGAAAAGTCTGTACCTGTTTATTTTCGGGGTGGTCATGCTGACCTTGACGGCAATCTTATTGCGGAGGCGGAGGGAGGTCTAAAAACGATGAGAGGTTCTCTTGATGAGAGACTGAAAATAGAATTGAAGAGGTTGATCGTCGAGGAGTGTGATATATCAAATGATCCCAGAGAGATCGGTGACGAAGAACCCCTCTTCGGCAGAGATTCAAAGCTCGGCCTGGACTCAATAGATGCCTTGCAAATCTCTATTGCCATACAGAATAAATACAACATCGCCATTACCGACAGCAAGGAAATGAGGCGGGTTATGAGATCGTTTAACACCTTCGCCGACTTTATTCAGCCGGAGTAGAATTTTGAAAAGAAGGGTATTTGTAACGGGAAAGGCGATGACCTGCTCCCTCGGTGATTCTCTGGAGGGGATCGTTGATGCGGTGCGCCATAAAAGGATAAAGCTTGAGCACATCCCCTTTGATCTGGCCCGCCTGCCTTATACGAGGCCGTACTACCTCATCAACCGCAATGAAGGGGATAAGCTGGATAACCGCCCCGAGGAATATTTCTATGAGATTCTCTTTTCTGCGGTGTCCCGGGCGCTCCTCGATGCCGACTTGAACCGTGCGGAGATCAAGGATATGCATGTGTTCTTCGGCTCCACCTCCATGGATGTTCCCGTGTTTGAAGGCAACCACCGGAAAACGTCTGCAACCGTATCGGGTATGTTTCTCCAGTCGTCCTGTGGGTACGGTAAAATCGCCGGCGCCATCGTGGAGAGGTTCGGAATAGGGGGTAACTGCTATTCCTTCGCCACGGCATGCACTTCGAGCGCCAACGCCTTGCTTTATGCCGCAGCCATGATCTCGGAGAGGTACATCGAGAGGGCCATGGTCGTCGGCTACGACCTCTTCAACAACCTCGGTTTTTACGGTTTTGAAGCCCTGAAATCCATTGCCGCTTCGGAGTACAGACCCTTTGACAGGACGCGGGACGGCCTGATCCTCGGCGAGGCCTGCGGTGCGGTGGTGCTGGAGGGGAGGCGCAGGAAGGCCGGTGATTTCATGCACCTTGGCGGGGCCAATCTCTGTGATACTTACAGCGTCACCAGCCACGATGAGGAAGGATCTGCCGTTGCGGAAACGATGAACAGGGCCCTCAAGCAGGCGGGGATTGGACCGGAAGATATCTGCGCCGTCAAAGCCCACGCCACGGGAACGGAGAACAATGACAAGACCGAGTGCGCCGCCATGCGGGCGACCTTTGGGCGTCATATTCCACCCGTGACGTGCGTCAAGCCTTTCATAGGCCACACCGTGGGCGCCTGCGGCGTCAACGAACTGATACTGTTCACGGAATCGGTCAAGGCGGGTTTTGTTCCCTCCACCCCCGGCTTCAGGGAAGTGGATGAGAACTTAAACCTGACCCCCCTGACGGAAAATATGGAAACCGGGAAGGGCATTTTTATGCTGAACTACTTCGGGTTTGGCGGTAACTGCACCACCCTGATCCTCTCCAATACGGACAATAAAGGGTGAGCGAAATGTACATTCACAGCGCCTCTACCTTTACCGGGGAAGCGAACGCGGACATCAATTTTCTAAAAGAGGAGATAAGACGCTATACCCAGGAAAATTTCCGCAGGGTAAACCGATTTATCCTGCTTTCTCTGCTTGGCGCCCTTCAATGTGTCCACCAGCAGCCCCTTGCGGCTGCTACGGCCGTCTACCTGACGACGGAGGACGGCAACCTCGGCGAGACCGCAGATATCCTCGATGAGATATATACGTCCCGGTCCCTGCCCAGGCCTTTCGGTTTCATCAATACGATGAGCAATACGGCTGCCTTCTATCTTGCCCGGAATCTGGGTATCCGGGGCCGCAACATCACCGTTTCCAGCCAGCACCTTTCCTTCGAGAGGGGACTGGAACTGCTGAAGACGGATTTTACACGTGGGGCGGAAAGGAGCGCCCTGATCGGCGGTGTGGATGAGTCCTCACTTTCCCGAATGGACAGGAAAGAATCGGCTGGTCGCGGCTGGCGAATGGTTGACGGGAGCGGCTGGTTTTACGTCAAGTCTGAGAAGGAGGGGGCCTGCGGGGCATTTACAGAGATCATGTCATTCCGGGACGGCCCTTCATGTATGAGGTGGATCAGGGAACGGGAAAGATCGCCGGCGGCAGTGGTCTCTTTCGGCGCGCTGATCGGCGATGATGAAGCCACCGCCCTGAGGGAAACTTTGCGGCCCGCTGCCGAGTTTGATTATCTCCGTGACTATGGGTATTCCGGCTCGGCTGCGGCCTGCGGCGTAAGCCTGTTCGTGAGGCTTTTTCAAGCAAAGACCCTGTTGCATATCAACAGAGACCAGCGGGGAAATTACGCGGTTATTGAATTAGAGAGATATTGATCAGATATTTTTACCGCCAATAGCCTTAAAATTCTTCTCTTGCACGCGGGATGACAATCAATTGTAAATACCTTCAGGTTGACTCACTCTTTCACAAAATGACATTTGAATATCAGGAGTAAGCGAACAAACGCTGTCTTCACCTGAGAAGTGTGATACCTGATGCATACCGTGAATTGAAGATTCCTGATTGAAAGGTTGTATAATCGTCGAACATCCACAACAGTATTATATTTGCTGTAGAAAGGTCTATTTACAGAATCTCAAGCACTATAAATTTGTTGTCTTTCCACTCTCCCTTGTTTATTTTGCCGTCAAAGAATATCAGGGAGCCCCGTCCGGATATTCTGTTTTCCTCCCATTCCCCTTCATATCTGGAACCATCGGTAAAAGAAAGAACTCCTTTGCCGTGCATCAGGCCGTCTTTCCATTCTCCTTTGTATTTTTTCCCGTCCGGGGAGACCATCTCCCCGTATCCGTTCTTCATGCCGTTTTTCCACTGCCCGGTATATTTCCCGCCGTCGGGCATCGTCTCCGTCCCCTTCCCTTCCGCGACCCCGTTTTGCCATTCGCCCACGTATCGATATCCATCAGATAAAAGGAACGTTCCCCGCAGGTGGGGCAGATCATTGTCCCATTGGCCTCCATATCGACTTCCATCGGGCCATGTGAAGGTCCCGTTGCCGTGAAAACAACCGGACTTGAAGAAACCGCTATAGGCGGTTCCATCCTGATAGGCGCATGTCCCCTCGCCTTCTACCGGTTTTCCCTCCCAGTGAAATTCGACAAACAGCGGTCCATTTGAAGTCCGGGAAGATTTATACGCGAACGATTTCTGTTTATTCATTTGGCTTTTCATTTTTCAGCCCACGAATTTCCCTTTTTCAAACTCACCTTCGTATTTTTTACCGTTGGCCAATACCATTATCCCCCTGCCATGCGGCAGACCATTTTCCAGTCGGCCGCTATACTTTCTGCCGTCTGTCAGAATTAAGATTCCCCGGCCATGATATTTGTTGTCCTTGAATTCGCCTTCATACCGGTCTCCGTTGGGGAATTCCATGACGCCATATCCGTTGGACAGGCCTTGCTTGAAAGCTCCGGTATACTTCTTTCTGTCAGCCAGTATTAAGGTTCCTTGACCATCGTACAGGTCGTTTTTCCAGTCGCCTACATATTTTCTCCCATCTGCCATGGTCAACGTCCCATTCCCATCTTTCTTGTCCTCACTCCATTGGCCCACGTATGTCGAACCATCAGGCATTGAAAGGATGCCATGTCCATCACGCAGCCCTTCCCTCCATTCTCCGAGATATTTTCTTCCTTCAGGGTAGCTTACGATTCCTTGGCCGTGAGGCAATCCGTCTCGCAACTCTCCTACATACGTGCCTCCATCGGATTGAATTTTCGTCACATGCCCCAGATCGGATTCCTTGGGGGACCGCTGTTTTTTTTCCTTTGTTTTCTCCTGCGATTCCTCTTTTAAGATAGCATCTTCAACCTTCTTCAGTAGCTCTTCATGATCTTTTAGCCGTGCCTGCTCCTCAGCCTTTTTTCGGGCTTCTTCTTCGGTCTTGAGTTTCGCCTCCTCCTCAACCTTCCTCCGGGCTTCTTCTTCGGCCCTGAGTCTCGCCTCCTCCTCAACCTTCCTCCGGGTTTCTTCTTCAGCCTTGAGTCTCGCCTCCTCCTCGGCCTTTTTCCTGGTTTCTTCTTCAGCCTTGAGTCTCGCCTCCTCCTCGGCCTTTTTCCTGGTTTCTTTTTCAGCCTTGAGTCTCGTCTCTTCCTTGGCTTTTTCCCTGGCTTCTTCTTCAGCCCTGAGTCTCGCCTCCTCCTCGGCCTTTTTTCTGGCTTCTTCTTCAGTCTTGAGTCTTGCTTTCTCGGCCTTTTTCCTGGTTTCTTCTTCAGCTTTGAGTCTCGCCTCCTCCTCGGCCTTTTTCCTGGTTTCTTCTTCAGCCTTGAGTCTCGCTTGCTCCTCGGCCTTTTTCCTGGTTTCTTTTTCAGCCTTGAGTCTCGCTTTCTCGGCCTCTTTCCTGGCTTCTTCTTCAGCCTTGAGTCTCGCTTCCTCGGTCTTTTTTCTGGCTTCTTCTTCGGCCTTGAGTTTCGCCTCCTCGGATTTTATCCTGGCTTCTTCTTCGGCCTTGAGTTTCGCCTCCTCGGATTTTATCCTGGCTTCTTCTTCGGCCTTGAGTCTCGCTTCCTCGGATTTTATCCTGGCTTCTTCTTCGGCCTTGAGTCTCGCCTCCTCGGATTTTATCCTGGCTTCTTCTTCAGCCTTGAGTTTCGCCTCCTCGGATTTTATTCTGGCTTCTTCTTCGGCCTTGAGTTTCGCCTCCTCGGATTTTTTCCTGGCTTCTTCTTCGGCCTTGAGTCTCGCCTCCTCGGATTTTATCCTGGCTTCTTCTTCAGCCTTGAGTTTCGCCTCCTCGGATTTTATTCTGGCTTCTTCTTCGGCCTTGAGTTTCGCCTCCTCGGATTTTATCCTGGCTTCTTCTTCGGCCTTGAGTTTCGCCTCCTCGGACTTCTTCCTGGCTTCTTCTTCAGCCTTGAGTCTCGCCTCCTCGGACTTTTTCCTCACTTCTTCTGCCTTGAGCCGCGCTTCCTCCTCAGCCTTCTTCCTGGCTTCTTCTGCCTTGAGCCGCGTTTCCTCCTCAGCCTTTTTCCTGGCTTCTTCTGCCCTGAGCCGCGCTTCCTCCTCAGCCTTCTTCCTGGCTTCTTCTGCCTTGAGCCGTGCTTCTTCCTCAGCTTTCTTCCTGGCTTCTTCTTCAGCCTTGAGCCGCGCCTCCTCCTCGGCCTTTTTCCTGGCTTCTTTTTCAGCCTTGAGCCGCGCTTCCTCCTCAGCCTTTTTCCTGGCTTCTTCTTCAGCCTTGAGTCTCGCGTCCTCCTCGGCCTTTTCCCCGACTTCTTCTTCGGCCCTGAGCCGCGCTTCCTCGGTCTTGGATTTCCCCGCTTCCCATTCCCCCTCGTATTGACTTCCATCCGGCCATGTGAAAACGCCTTGACCATGCGGAAAATCATTTAGCCATTTACCCTTATAACGGCTCGCATCCGGCCATGTGAAAGTACCCTCTCCCTGAAAGTGTCCGTCAAAAAACTCGCCCTCGTAACGGCTGCCGTCCGGCCAGATGAGCGTTCCTTTACCCTGATACTCCTCTACCGCCCAGTTTACCCGATATCTGTTCTCTTCCGTGGCTCCCTTTATCAGCATAGAAATTATGAAATCCTTATACTATGAGGTTATATGGTCACGATATGGAATGTATGATCAATCTGTATCCCAAATACTTGTGTAATATAGGTCCTTTTCTAATCCGACTGTCAAGTGCCTGTTTCTCGCGCACCAGATCCCGCCTCTCCCATCCTGTTTGATAATTTGCTTGATAAGGTGCTGATTTCGTATGATGTTTTATTTATTTCTTCCGCTCGCCATAATTACGCTATTTATACCGGATTTCCTCTCCTGATTGATTTGCAGCAATCCCAGGTTGGAATGAAGCGATGAGCCGCCCGCTGCGTGATTAAACGCGCACCCCACATGACGGAATTACTGAATTTGGATGGATTGTGTTGTAAAAACAGGTTTTCAACCATGTTTTATTGTTTTCGGTTGTACAGAAGGGAACCTTGTCATCATGCTCGTATCGGGATCCGACTGCCAGCAGATTGCAGAGGGGCGGTTCAGTTTTCTGCAACACCAGGGCGATTATCTCTTCCACTGTTAATGGAAGGCGGTTTTTCCCTCTGAATCTTTCATCCGCTTCCGCGCATGTCAGCTTTTCCGTGTTGGCCCCATCATCTATGTCCAGTATAAAATATATGCCATCGAAAATCTTGCCGTCATTTTGCGAAATGCCTTTCTTTAATGCATTCGTGATGCGTGACGATTCAAGAGCCGTATCACCTGTAATTCCGTTAAAATTGATCATTTCGAGCTGCGAATAAATAGTCAGATAGTGACTGGAGATAACGGGAATCAGGGAATCTCTGTTATCAGGTATATTGAGAGCGCATGCCTTTGAAATAACCTCCACCTTCTTCGTTTGTAATTTTTTAAGAATAAATGCCGGACACCCGAGAGTCTTCAATCTCTCCAACCGCTCATCAAAAATATCTTCATAATAAGCCGCCTTGGCTGTTTTAGCCATTTCTTCCAGACGAACCTTTACTTCGGCAAAAACATCGTCGGCGAAAACCATGATGTCCTTTTGCGGCGGCATGCCTGTAAATACCGATACGATCTTATCGACTATTCCTTCCTTTATATTAATCTTGTTGTTGATTTCGTCTGTCATCGCTCCCCCTCCATGCATAATTTATTTATCAAGATATCCGCTGGCATGACCACAATGACCGTTATATCTATATCACATTTATTCCCCTTAGCTCTATATAACAAGTTTGCTTAACGCTTGTCAAATGATCATAAATCATCTATTCCACCAGTTTCAGGGATCGGGCCGCCTTCGCGGCGCCGACAGGATCGGAACGGATGTTTTACGGAGCGGGATTTTCCCGCCACTTGACCTGCAGGAAGTCCAGATAAGACTGCATGGTGGTATCGCCCAGTCTGGCAGCCCGCGTCCAATCCTCCATGGCCTTCCGTCGATCAGCCAGGTTGTCATAGGCGTTCCCGCGTAAACGGTAACTCAGGCTGTGAATCATTATAATTTCATCGATTTGAGATGGGAGTAGACATGCTTCTCCTGCTTTGCGCATTTTTGCACCAGTTGGGCGATCTCCCTTACATCAAAATCCCCCGTCTTGCTTTTACAGGCCCTGGCGCAGACTGAGGCAAACCGGCGCCACATATCGCCTGCCTCCGTCATCATCCGCGATGCCTCTTCCAGTCGGGTAGATCCCATGAGGCGCCCGGCTTCCTGGAGAAAGGCCGCATAGATGAACCGGAAGCCGCCCCCTCCCGTACCAATTTCCTCCTGCATCCGCACGATATGGCCGAGGAAGAGGCGGACGTACCTCATGTCTTCGCGGGTCTTCAGCCGTTCGATCTGTCTTCCCATATAACGAATACCCTTGACGCCGATGAAGGGGACGGGGGCATAAAGCATCATGCGCACCGTTCGTTTTATGGACTTCTTAATCGCTTCCCGCAAATCGATGGAAGGATTGACCCGGACAGGATAGTAAATGAAACCCTTCGGGGCAAGCATTCCCTTGGCGAAACGGGCGTTCTGCAGATCATCCGCCTTGATCCGGACGGGATGTTCAAAAACGGGGTCGCTGACGAGAAATTCTTCCCCTTCCCGCCCGTAGACGATGAGATTGTGCGCGTTAAACTGGAAACGCATCTCCGGCGGGAAATAGGGGAGCCAGTAAACCGATGTCTGCAGGCCGACGATTTCACCACTGTCAACAAGGGTAGTGAGTTCGGCAAGGGCCTTTTCTTTTTCCCTGTACCTCCTTGTCCTGAATTGGACATCGAGGTTTTTCTCGGCCCCCTTGATGATCGAACCGGGGAGCATGCGGTACGATATCAAAGGCATGTTCGTTATTTTGATGAAGGGTATATAGGCAAAGGTTAGGCCACCCGTGATGCCGAACACCATGGGTTCGGAAAGATCAAGACCGTGACATCTCAGGAGCGCGGCGACCACGCCGCTTTCGCAATGGGCGTAATGCCTGTGTTCCAATGGCTTCAATTCCGCCATTTAATCCTCCCCGGGGAAATTCTTTAAAGAGTCCAAAGATATCCTGAAGAGCGCGGCATACTCGGCAAGCGTCCTATCGTCAAGCTTCTTGAAAATGGAGGGTTTGAAATGCCGCTTTACCTGCCAGCGGTAAAGACCCATGGCCTGGGCAAGAGTCGGATAGTCCATCCAATTCTTATACATGAAGTATTCTATTGGCGATGTTTCGTTATTTCTCACCCGGGATGCGGTCTCCCTGGCCTTTTCATCAAAGTCGCCGATGACCTGGTTGAGGACAACTTCTTCCGCCTCCCATCCCCTGGTGGTGGTTTTAGCATAACAGCCCTGATCATCAATAGCGTATAGGGTTTTTTTCATGCCATTCAGGGTCTTAATATCATCCTGAGGCACTTCAGATATCTTCATAATAACACCCAAAAAATGAGATGCGCCTGGATGTATGCCGCATAGCCTGCCCCGTGCCTGACACGAAGGAAAAGTGAAGTTTGAGCATATCGTGGCTCTATATCAGCGATCTTTGGGTATATCAAATTTTTTCCGCGATCGTAAACTTGTGGTGAAGTTTCACAAGGATGATACCCGCAGTCGAGTCGCCGATGTCGGAACCGATGATCCGAACATTACCCGCTGACTTTTCTGCCGGCATCATGTTAGGGAAAGTTGGGCTTGCCATCAGTCTAAAAAATCATTATAGTTCCCCCCGCAAACCCGATCGTAAATATGAAATATGAAAGATGGGAAAACGATGACAAGAGAACAGATCACCTTAGAAATCCTCAATATTTTCAGCCGCGAGTTCGAGATCGAACAGCCCGGCCTCGATAACGATCTGCGCGAGACCTACGAGTTCGACAGTGTGGACGCCATCGAACTGCTCTTGGGGATCGAACGGTTTCTCAAGTCCGAGCTGACCCACGACGAGAAAAAAATGGCCATGGGAATCCGGACCATCAACCAGATTGTTGACTACGTCGAGGGGCTGGTCAGGGTGAGGGGACGGGAAGCGCATAAGTAAAACATTAAGGCGATCAGTTCCGGCGAGGAAGGAGACGCACGTCCGGCCATGAAGGGAAGAAGAGTCGTCATCACGGCCTGTTCGGCCATCACGCCCATTGGTCATACGCGCGCGGAGATTGTGGACAGCCTCCGAAGGGGCGTCTCCGGCGTCAAGCCGCTCCGGGAGGATCACCTCCTGTCGAAGTTCATCCACTCCCAGGTCTTCGGAACGGTGGATTATCCGGTTGATTTCGACTTCCGGCGCACTTACCGGAAGACCATGGGGCCCGTGGCGTATTACGCCTGTCAGGTGGCCAAAGAGGTCCTCGCTCAGGCCGGCCTGCCGCCGGAATTTGTAACCTCCGGCCGCTTGGGCGTGGCCTTCGGCTCCACCCACGGCAGCCCCACCGTCCAGAGGGAGATCTATAAAACCTTTTTCGGCGCTTCCCAGTCCGAGTTTCGCGCCATCGGCGCCGTCGATTACCTCAAGTCCATGGTCCATACGACGGCGGTGAACATTACGAAGATGTTCGGCATCACCGGCAGGGTCATCTCTTCCTCCACGGCCTGCACGACGAGCAGTCAATCCATCGGCTTCGGCTACGAGACGGTCAAATACGGCATGCAGGACGCTATGCTGTGCGGCGGGGCGGATGAGTACGATACGACCACCGTGGCCGTCTTCGACAATCTGATGGCCTGTTCCACGGCCTTCAACGACCGCCCCCGGTGCACGCCGCGGCCGTTCGACCGACAGCGCGACGGACTTGTCGTCGGAGAGGGCGCCGGTGCGGTGCTGTTGGAGGAATACGAACATGCGAGGAAGCGCGGGGCCGCCATCCTGGGCGAGGTCGTGGGTTTTGCCTGCAACAACAACGGGGGCGATCTTTCCTGCCGAATCGCGCCGGAATCAGCGAAACCCTGCGTCTCGGCCTCGAGGATGCGGCCCTGGCGGCCGATGAGGTCGATTTCGTAAGCGCCCACGCCACGGGAACCAAGATGGGTGATGTGATCGAAGCCCAGGCCATCCATGCCGTTTACGGCGGCGGACCATTCGTGACGGGTCTCAAGGGATACATGGGGCATACGATGGGTTCGTGCGGCGCCATCGAGACCATCCTGACCCTCTATATGATGCAGGACGGGTTTATCGCCCCGACGCTCAATCTGGAAGAACCTGACGAACGATGCGCCATGATCCGGCATACCCTGCATCTGCGGGAACAGCCGATCCATGTTGCGGGTATCCAGAACTTTGCCTTCGGCGGCGTCAACACGAACCTGTTGATCAAGAGGTTTGTCTGAATCCCGGCATGATTTTTTCCGTGAAACATATCAAACCTATGCTGGATATCATCGTGACGCTCCTCCTGTGGGGCTATTTCACGTTCGGGTTCGCGCTCTTTTTTGCCCCCCGTTATGCGGCGGCCACGCTTCGGTGTGCGGATCGGGAAACCGCCTTCCAGCGCCTGAATCAGCGTTTTTTCAGGGGGTTCTTCCGATTGCTGCGCCTCATTACCCCCGGGGTCACCCTGCGTATCCGGGATGAGGTCCGGACGATCCGCTCGTCCATCATCGTCTGCAACCACCTGTCTTACCTCGATCCGATCCTCCTCATCTCCCTGTTCGAAAAACAGAAAACAATCGTCAAGAGCGCGTTTTTCAATGTGCCCATCTTCGGCTGGATCCTGCGGCAATCCGGTTACATCCCCTCGCAGGCGGGAGACGATTACGCGTCGCTGATGATTCGAAACATCGAAAATATCAGAGAATATCTTGCATCCGGCGGCAATGTCTTCATCTTTCCCGAGGGGACCCGGAGCCGGACCGGCCGGCTCGGGCCGTTCAACAAAGGGGCCTTCAGCATTGCCCGGTACTGCCGCGCGCCGATTCAATGTCTCATGATCCGCAACACGGGCCGTCTGTTTGTGCCGGGACGGTTCCGGTTCAATACCTGCATGCCCGTCGCCATCGAGGTGGAGAGGATCGGCGTCTTTGATCCCGAATACGGCGATCCCGCCTTCCGTCTTGCCGCACTAATCCGTGAAATCCGGTCCCTCTACGAAAGGCGGCTGGCGGAGAGATAAGAAAGAATTGACTTTTTCCCCCTTGACGATAGAGTGGTCCATCGGTTCGAATGCATCGGCGACAGGAATGGTTCATGGCGATCGGGAATAATGAAAAACGGGTGGTGATCACGGGTCTCGGGACGGTGAACGCCGTCGCGGGCGATCCCCGGGAATTCGCCGCTGCCCTGCGCAACGGGGTGTGCGGGATCGGGCCGATCACCCTTTTCGACACGACGACCTTCCGCACCCACAACGGCGCCCAGGTGAAGGATTTCCAGCCGCACGCGACAATCCCCCGCGGCGTATCCTTGAAGCGGATGTCCCGTTCGGACCTCATGGCGTTGACGGCGACCTTCCAGGCCCTCGCACAGGCGGGGCTTGATCCCGTTCCAGAGGCGTTGCGGGAGGAGATGGGCGTCGTCATCGGCGGCGGGGCCGGGGGCCTGTTAGAGGCGGAAGCCTTCTTCCAGGACTACCTGCGCAAGGCGGGGAGGGCCGCCCGTTTTTCCCGACTGTCCCCGGTATCCTGCGCCGCTACGGCCAACCATCTGACAACGCAGTTCAACCTCTATGGACCCAAAGCGACGATCATGACGGCCTGCTCCTCCGGGGCGACGGCCGTAGGCCTGGGGCGGGACCTAATTCGCAGCGGCGCCGCCCGGGCGATGATCGCCGGCGGGACGGAGCCCCTCTGCCGGATGACCTTCGCCTCGTTCAACGCCCTCAAGGCCGTGGATCCCGAATACTGCCGTCCCTTTTCCGGAAACCGCGCCGGCCTCACCCTCGGGGAGGCGGCGGGGATACTGATTCTGGAATCCCTCGCGAGCGCGAAAAAGAGAGGGGCGCGGATCCTGGCCGAGGTGCTGGGCTACGGCGTGACCTGCGACGCACACCACATGACCGCGCCGGACGTCGGCGCCTCCGGGGCGGTCCGGGCGATGCGGGCGGCCCTGGCGGACGCAGCTCTGGGGCCGGAGTCGGTGGATTACATCAACGCCCACGGCACGGCGACGCCGCCCAACGACCTCATGGAGACGCGGGCGATCAAGGAGGTCTTCGGCCCGCGGGCCAGGCGGATTCCCGTCAGCTCGACGAAGTCCATGCACGGCCATACGCTGGGCGCCGCCGGCGCCCTGGAGGCGGTCGCCTCCGTCCTCGCCATCACGGAGGGCTTCATCCCCCCGACGATCCATTGCGAGACGTCCGATCCGGAGTGCGACCTGGATTACGTCACGACGGGCGCCCGGCCCGTCGCGCCGGACGTCGTCCTGTCCAACTCCTTTGCCTTCGGCGGGAACAACACCACGGTGATTTTCGGCCGCTTCCGGGAAGAGGGGGGTGCGGCATGAACAGGAGGGTCTTCGTCAGCGGGATCGGGATGGTTACGCCGCTGGGGGTGGGGAAGGAGACGTTCCGGGAAGCCCTGTGGCGCGGCGAGACAGGCATCCGGGAGATCGCCTCCTTTTCGACCGAAGGTTTCGGGTCGCACCTGGGGGCGGAGATCCGTGTGTTTCAGCCGCGGGACTTCATCTCTCTGAAAAACTTGCGGAAAATGGATCGTCTTTCGTCCATGGTCACGGCCTCCGTCCGGATGGCTCTGGACGACGCCGGGATCGCTGTGAGCGACGCGAACCGGGACCGGATCGGCATCGTTATGGGGACGGCCTTCGGGAACACGGAGCTCAAGGTCCAAAGCGCCCGGGTCCTCTTCAAGGAAGGCCCCGGCATGGTTAACCCCATCCATGTGCCCAACACGGTGATGAACGCCCCCGCCGGTCACGCCTCCATCGAACTGGGCTTCCGCGGCGTGAACACGACGGTCAACCATCAGGCCGTCTCCGCCGAGACGGCGATCGCCTACGCCGCCATGGAGATCCGGCGCGGCACGGCGGACGTGATCCTGGCCGGCGGTGCGGACATCTTGTCCCCTTTCTTCTACGAGGCCCTCGGCCGGTTCCGCGCCCTCTCCCCGACGGCCGGCGGCGCGGAGGGCGCCCGGCCCTTCGATCTCGCCCGCAACGGACCCGTCATGGGGGAGGGGTGCGGGATTGTCTGTCTGGAGGCCGGGGATCTGGTCCGTGGGCGCGGGGCGGCGCCCTATGCCGAAGTGACGGGGTGGGGTCTGGCTTCCTCCCCGTCACCGCCAACGGGTTGGCCTGCCGATCCCCGCGGGTTTCTATTGGCCCTGGAGCGCGCCCTCCGGATGGCGGGCTCGGCGCCGCCGGAGATCGATTGCATCCAGGCGGCGGGCAACGGCGGCCGCGAGCTTGATGCCCTGGAGGCGGCGGCGTATGAACGGGTTTTCGGTGGCGGCGATGCCAAACCGCTCATCACGTCGCTCAAGGGGGCGACGGGGGAGATTTTCGCCTCCGGCGGGATCCGGGCCGCTGCCCTGGCCCTGTCGATCCGGGAAGGTGTTGTTCCGCCCATTGTGGGCCTGACGACGCCAATGTGTTCCCTCCCGTTTGTCATCGGGGAGGCCCGCCATCGGCCCGTGAGGAAGGCCCTCCTGAGCGGGATCTCTTTCGGCGGGACATACGCCTGTCTTGTGTTCGAGAAGGATGCGACAGAATCTCCTTGACACCCAAGGCCTGCCTCCGGAGATGAAAAAGCTGCTCGTGCCCTTTAGGGTAGAGGCCGTATTCCGTCATAACGTATTCAGGAGGTTCCTCGACAAAGGAAACATCAGAAAGGGGGCCTTTTATGCAACGTGTAAAATTCGGAAAGATTGAATGGATTCAAGGAGAGAACCAGGGTCATTTTCCTTTCTGCAATACCCTCCTGATTCAAGACGGCATAAAGGTGGTCATTGATCCCGGCGCAGGTCTCGAATTGATGACACAGGTCAGCAATCATGTAAATGTTGACCTTGTGATCAACACGCATTTTCACTTTGATCATATCGCATACAATTATCTCTTCCGGCAGTCCAAGATCTATCTGAATGAAATTGAAGGGGAGTGCTTTCAGGATCGCCGGAAAATTTTGAAACGTCTTGGGATGACGGATTTTTATGGAGATGAATGGGCGCAAGGCTGGCTTGACGGAATTTCACGGCCGGATAGCGTCCAGAGCCCCTATAGCCCTCAGAACCGTCATGAATGGTGGCTTTCGACAGAGAGGCTGGATGGAACCTACGGTTGGGGCGACATAATGGATTTCGGCGCCACAAAAATGGAAATCATCGGAACGCCGGGCCATTCCGCCGGGATTTGTTGTCTTCATTTTCCCGATGAGGGTGTCCTGTATACGGGCGATATTGATCTGACCTCTTTCGGACCCTGGTATTTCGGCGCCGATGGGGACATGGAGCTTTTCATACATTCGGCGGAGACGATTGCGCAGCTCAATGCGGAAACCTATATGACCGGCCATGAAGCGGGGATCGTACCTCGCAGCGATTTTCAGGCGGGGCTGAAAAGATATCTTGAGATCATCGACAGGCGGGATGAAACGATCTTGAATGCACTTGCCGAGCCGCGCTCTTTGGCGGATATTTGTTCTATGGGATTGATTTACGGCAAAAGATTTCTCATCGATGAATGGGTGCGCGCATGGGACGCCCAAGCCATTAAAAAACATCTCGATCACCTGATCACCAGAGGCATGATCCAATGCTCGGATGGTATATATATCCGGATTTAGAGGGTAATCCGTAGTGCGTTTCTCAAACGAGAGCTACAACTTCATCAATCATATGAAAATTACCGCCGTCATAGACCACTCAAGGGAGAAATCATTGCAGCTCCTGGTGTCGCTGGCAGCCGTAATGATGTTTTCCCTGCTGCCCTTTTTCAACGAGGTCTGTCATCCGGCTTCCCGTAACGCAGCCGGATGTCTGCCCAGCTTCCCCGACCGTGACGGCTGGTATGGAGGCGATGGCGCCTATTCCATTTTGCTGGATGACGGACGGACGCTCTGGCTCTTTGGGGACACCTTTGTCTCCGACAGAGAGGACAGGCAAAACAGGGTGGATATGGATCTCGTGTTGGGGACGACCCTGGCGATCTCGACCTGCAGCAAAGAGGGACGATTCAACATTCGCTACTTCCTGAAAAAAAAAGAGGGGCGATTTATCTCCTCTTTTGGCGATAAGCAATGGATGTGGCCGCAAGATCCATTCAAGGTTCATGACAGGCTCTACATACCGCTTGTGATCATTGAGCCGGCGCCGGAAATGGAAGGCCCGTTCAAATTCAAGATCACCGGGTACAAAATCGCGATGATCCGGAATTATCAGTGCAAAGATCCCCATGGCTGGTCCGTGGAATATCTGGATTGGTCGACTGCCATTCCTTCGGGTGTTGCCGCATTGGCCGCGACCTCCGTCGTCTACGGCAAGGAGGTTTATTTCTATCCGTTCTGTGTTCCTTCCGAGAGGGCTCCGGGGCTCCTGGGAAACATCCTGGTCCGTATTCCGACTGATCGGCTCCACGATCCGGCGGGGGCCATGGAGTATTATGCAAAGGATGATACGTGGCGAAAGGGATTGGATCCGGCGAAGGCCAAAATCGTTTTGGATGCCGCTGTTTCGGAACTCAGTGTCCGATATCATGAAAGTCAAAAACGGTGGATTGCCGTTTACCTGTCTGCACATAACAAGGGGGATCGGTTGCTGTATCGCTCGGCGGAGAGACTGGAGGGCCCCTGGTCCGACCCGAAGGTCCTTATCGCGGTCATACCGGAAGTGAACCCGACAGATCCCAAATATCATAAAAACAATTTCTGCTACGCAGGAAAAGAACACATCCAGTTTGCAAAGGAGGGAAAGCTGGTGACGACCTATGTCTGCAATTCTCTAAATGATATGGACAAGAGAATCAATTTTATCCGCAACAATCTTTTTCTTTATCATCCCATTGTGAATGAAGTGCCATATTAACGGATCGGGTCTTTATCCGGATGCCGATTTCCATGGTTTGGCGATCTTGAACCGCCAGTAATCGGATTTTTTGTTGAATCCTTCCTCCTACCAAGCGTCCAATGATTTTGATAAGCCTACATCATTTCAATCGGAAATGAATGACGATCCCTCTATCGGGACCCTGGATTCTCCTGGGGTGAATATATCTTTTCTCCTCTTCGTACTTGAATGATAGAAGACCTCGTTCCATAAGCCCTTCTCCTCGTTGATGATAGTTTCTTTCTTTAAAAAAACTCTATCACCCTGATTTGTCATGATCAACGAGATTGTCTATCAAAAAAACGTTGAGGACTATGGGTGTGAGTTCGTAGGTACCGTCCTTGCACGGGAGTTTAAGGGTGCGAAAACCCTTAAATCTTAAATATTCTTCCGCAAGTTCCTCGGGCGTGAGCCCGTGTGTATCTACTCTTTTTATAAGTGGATCAAGGTGGAGCCGTCGTTCATGAGACAGGGGCCGTGGGCGAAGACCCACGGCCCCGGATGGTTCAAAACACAATGTTGCGATTTAGAGCCAGATGAGCTGGAGCAGAACGTGGGCGACGAGCACCGGCGCCACGGAGAAAGGCACGCTCATCGCCATGTACTTCATCAGATCGATCTTGTACCCCCGCTTCTCCAGCATGCCGCAGGCAAGGACGTTGGCCGTCGCCCCGACGGGCGTAATGTTCCCGCCGATGCCGCACCCCACGAGCATCCCGAAGTAGAAGACGAAGGGGTTCACTCCCAGGTTCGTTGCCACGTAGGAGCAGACGGGAATCATGAGGACCGTGTAGGGGACGTTGTCGATGAAGGATGACAGGAGCACGGACAGCCAGATGAAAATGGCCAGGTAAACCGTCGGGCTCTTGAGGCCCGTGGAGGCCATCCAGTCGGCGAAGTCCTTCAGGAGCCCGACCTTTTCCACCGTGGCGATGATGATAAAGATCCCGACGAGGAAGAAGATCGAGGCCCAGTCGAATTCGTCATGCATCCCCTTGGCCTCTTTCCAGTTGTACAGCAGCGCGCCCACGCCCACGAGGAACCCGACCATTCCCTGGTTCACGAGCGGGATCCCGGCCGTCATGATGGGGAGCGACAGCAGGACGACGCTT
>Ga0247841_10000952_pt1 | contig 70604 bp, 73 predicted proteins | sample LaCruzMarch2015__2_FD_192410 | JGI IMG/M metagenome (GOLD analysis project Ga0247841, IMG submission 192410) | Freshwater microbial communities from meromictic Lake La Cruz, Castile-La Mancha, Spain - LaCruzMarch2015_18m | ecosystem: Environmental > Aquatic > Freshwater > Lake | place: Spain... | reverse complement strand
AGTTTCCGATGAAGAGATGCGTGGAGTTCACATCGAACGGCATAAGTTTCATGGAGAATGGAACTATGCAATCATGCCTCAGCCTAAACCATGACTTGCTACCTTTATTTATTGACGCCGCCTTACGAGAAAATCCCGCCGCAATCCATCCGGGTGCCAAAAGAGTTAACGGACAAGGTGACCGGCTACCAAGACTGGCTCAACCGGCCGTCAGTGGGGCTCTTCGAGAATCCCTGACAAGTCTCAGACATCCTGACCTCTGCCCATTCACTTCCGCATCGCGGGGAAATCGGATGATCCCATTTTGCCGAATCCGATACGTGGAAGACTGAACCCGGCATGAGGGGCATGGCAGGTCATGACGTCTGTCCGTGAATCCGTGCACCGTTGGCCGGATCGAAGAGATGGATCCGGTCAACATCAATTTCAAAGAGCTGCCGGTACCCGCCTTCCCGCTGCCCCCCTTGCGTATAGCTGCGACTGATGAGAAGGTGGGCCCCGGTTTGCAGGTGGAAGTATGTCTCGGCGCCCATCGTTTCCACGATTTCCACCACCGCCTGAAATGTGTTTGCGCCGCCGGATTTTCCATCTGCCACCAAATTACAGTTTTCCGGGCGCACGCCGAGGATCACTTCCTTCCCGGCATACGCCTGGGCGGGCGGACACACGCCGAGCTGAAGCTCAACCACGCCGCCATTCGCCTCTCTGAAAATCATTCGATCTCCATCCTTCTTCAACGTGCCATTCAAGAAATTCATCGCCGGACTTCCCATGAAGCCTGCGACGAACAGGTTGGATGGCTCGTTGTAGAGTTTGAGCGGCGCGGCGATCTGCTGAATGACGCCCTCCTTCATGCCTGTGTCAGGATTCAACACGGCATCCATGACAACAATCCTCGTCCCCATGGTCATTGCCTCGACCTGATCATGGGTGACATAGATCATTGTCGCCTGCAGGCGCTGGTGGAGCTTGACGATTTCGGAACGCATCTGCACACGCATTTTTGCGTCAAGGTTTGACAGCGGCTCATCGAAAAGAAAGACCTTCGGCTGGCGGACAATGGACCGCCCCAATGCCACCCTCTGCCGCTGCCCGCCTGACAGAGCCTTGGGCTTGCGATCCAGAAGTTGATCGAGACCAAGAATCCCAGAGGCCTCGCTCACCCGCTTCTGAATTTCGATTTTGGAAAACTTCCGCAATTTCAGCCCGAACGCCATGTTTTCATAGACGCTCATATGCGGGTAGAGTGCATAGTTTTGGAAAACCATCGCAATATCCCGGTCTTTCGGCGGGACGTCATTGACTCGTTGATCTCCGATATGAATGTCGCCCCGGCTGATTTCCTCGAGCCCGGCCACCATCCGCAGAGTCGTGGATTTCCCGCAGCCCGACGGGCCGACGAAAACGACAAATTCGCGATCAGCAATCTCAATGTTGAAGTCCCGAACAGCCGTGACCTCCTTGCCCTTGTCGCCCGGGTAGATTTTATATATGTTGGCCAATGTGACTTTTGCCATGTGATTTTTCTTTTTTGCTTTGCGTTTGTGCCCGGTATTCAGGTGTAAGCGCGGTCCAAGTGAGAGGCATCGGCCACCTGACGGGCAGACGTGTTCTCCGCACAGTGCTCCTGGATGAAATGCCGGCATCGCATGCAGGGAGAGAATGCCGCACTCCGCACCGTGTCGGTAGAAACCGCCAACTCGCCGCCACCGGCAAGCCTCTCCGCCCCATCCGTGCAAGTCGTCTTGGGAAGGGAGGATTGCTCATTGTCGGGACAGCATTGCGTAAAACATATCAAATACAACTTTTTGTTTGCCAACACAAACTAGGGCAATCTGCCCAACGGAATGCCTATAAGCATTTTGCCGTTTCAAGGAATTTCGCCATCGGGCCATTGAAACGTATAAATTCGGCGTTTATCGCCCTGTGGTGCCTCTCTTGACTGGTGCTGTGAGGGTGAGGATGTTCTCAGGCTTCCCAGCCGAGAAAAGCCGCCGGGCGTCATCGAGCGCCGTGTTCCCGCCTCCGCTGATCTTCCGCAGCCGGAACGCCCTGCGCGGGCCTTTGGTGCAGAACCCGACCGAGCGGATCCGCTTCCTGATCTCGGGCGTGTGGTCGGACGGGAACTTGATCACGACCTGCCCGGCCTCGGCATCATCGCGGATCACGATGGCTTCAACGGATAATGCCATTCCACTGATAGGTAAAAAAACCTGCCCCGAGTGCAGGCAGGCTTTTTGTCCATGCGTCACCGCATGGACTCGTACACCCGCTCGATGTGATCGATGGCAGGAACGGCCAGGAAGGAGGCGATGGGCAGTAGCATGGCAGCTTCGGAATTTCTCGAAATCTTCAAAAAATACCATGCACTCACCGCTGCCGTTGGGACCGGAAAAGACCGCTGACTTGAAAAATCAAGCCTCGGCAAGCGGGGTTTCGAGCCCTTCGGCGGATGCAAGGTGGATCTGATTGGCGTCGAAGGAAAGAAAATCCTTCGCACCCAGTTCCAGGGCTGTGGCCACATGCAGGAGGTCGAAACTGCGGTGCCCTCCACGAAACGTGCGCCCTTTGGAAATCCGCTCGCCTGTGACAAGGAGGCTGATGAAATCGACATCGGTAGAAATCACAAGCTCGCCCTGCAGGTCATCACTGAGATCCGATATCATTTTTTCCGCCTCATTGATTGGATAACCGACTGCTGGATTCTTGCTGTGGCGGAAGGCTTGAAAGCGCGCCGATTGCCGGAATTCCCAAAGCAGCAGACGCGTGACAATCAGCGGGCCAGACATCGATCTCCGATAGTCCAAAGCGAGCAGAGAGTTGTCCTGTCGCCGGTAAAGCGCACACAGGAACGAGGTATCCGGGTAGGAGATCAACTGAGGTCTCCGAGTTCGGCCTCGCGCATTTCATGCACCTCCTCGGCGGTGAATATCCGGTCGCCCCACGTCTCAAAAAGTCGGCGCTGATGAGCATCCGCATCGAAGGATCTTGCTTGGCCCGAACGCGCCGGTGACAGGTGCGCTACCGGCTTGCCATGCTTGGTGATCTCGATCTCCTGACCGTCCGCAAGCCAAGCCTCCACTTTGCCAAAGTCGTATCGCAAATCTCTGACCGTAAGGGTTTGCATAATGTGATGATTTATTTCATCACACCATAGTTAACTGCGCTCTTCTGTCAAGTGGCTTTCCCTGATGGGCGGGGCGCCGCAGCTATCAAGTCGGCGAGAAATCGGGTTGCGACACGGTAGTGTCTGTGGACCTAACCGAAGGGAGATCATGCGATGGTGCCGAAGGAAAAAATCGAGGCTATTCCATTGAACCCCTCCATCCCTCAGCGCCAAAAGCCGCCAGAACCGACGCTGCCCTCTACGAAATTCTTGCTTTGATCGATGCTCTGCGGGGCGGGCGGATGCGCGAACGCCAGATGGCACGCGAGGAATTGCACCGGAGAATTTTCGCCTGATTGACTTGCCCGCTGCCGCTATATGTCACTTTCTGACAATCCACCTGAAAGAATGTCAAGATATGGCATTTTGTTGACATTCTCAGTTAAAATGTCATTTTAGTTTCTATTCTGACATTTGAGTAGCCCGAACCTCATTCATTGACAATTCTCCCATGACTACCCGTAACACAGGTCAATTTTTTTCCGTCGCAACTGCCGGAGAGTCCTTCCAGGCATTCGTGCCAAATCCGCTTCCCCCGGAACCGGATCTGATCTGGGACGATGATTTGCGTTCACTTGCGGAACAGGCGGCCCTGGCCCTAGGGCGTCTTGATGGCATTTCCGCGCTGCTGCCTCACCCTGGTACTTTCCTTTACGCCTACGTGCGAAAAGAAGCCGTCGTCTCATCGCAGATCGAAGGCACGCAGTCTTCGCTTTCCGATTTGCTTCTCCACGAACTCGACTCCGCGCCTGGTGTGCCGATTGATGATGTGAATGAAGTCTCCAACTATGTTGCGGCACTGGACCATGGTCTGAAACGCCTGCGCGAAGGCTTTCCCCTTTCGCTGCGGCTCATCAAGGAAATCCACGCCATTTTAATGTCGGGAGTGCGCGGTGGCACCAAAGAACCCGGTGAATTCCGCCGCAGTCAGAACTGGGTCGGCGGCAGTCGTCCCGGCAATGCCCGTTTTGTGCCGCCACCGCCGGACCGGCTTTTGGAGTGCCTGGGCGCGCTGGAAAAATTCCTCCACAACGAGCCGACGACAACTTCCACATTGGTAAAGGCCGCACTTGCTCATGTTCAATTCGAGACCATCCATCCGTTTCTGGATGGGAATGGCCGCCTCGGTCGTCTGCTGATCACATTTCTGCTTTGTGCGGAGAATGTGCTTCAGGAGCCATTGCTCTACCTCAGTCTCTACTTCAAACAGAATCGCACAGCTTATTATGACCACCTCCAAACCGTTCGCCAGACCGGTGATTGGGAGTCGTGGCTGCGGTTCTTCCTCACGGGCATCCGTGAGACTTCAGAACAAGCCGTGGCCACCGCCCGGAGACTCCGCACCCTTTTTACCGACGATGCCGCACGTCTCACCGGACTGGGGCGCGCCGGCGGTAATGCATTTCGCGTTCACCAACAACTCCAGACACAGCCGATTGCCAGCGTTTCCCGCATGTCGGAGGCTCTCGGGATTTCCATTAACACCGCCCGCTCCGCCTTGGAGCAACTCCAAAAACTCGGCATCGTCCGTGAGCTGACGGGAGGAAAATACGGTCGTCTCTACGCTTACGACCAGTATCTTGCCATCCTGAACGAAGGCACCGAACCGCTCCGCTGAGGTTGTGCCGGTTGATAGCCGCTCTGTCCGGCATCTTCAAGATTGCGGGTGGCGATAGCGAAAAGTTCGGCGATTTTGGCAATAAACCGGCGCGCAATCTTCATCGTATTTATGGATCAGACTTCCACTATTGCAAGGTAGATTCAACTCTGGCGATTCGTCAGACCAAGATACCTTCAGGTGTAAGAACTGTGGGCGGGGCACCCGGTGAAGACAGCCCGCGGAGAAAACTTTTCCGCCCGTGTCAACGGGGCTTCGCGGGAGCTTCGCAGCGGGGAAACTCTCGCGCTGCATGCGGGAGAACGCATCACGCTCACACCGGGAATCGGCCTTTCAGTCCCCCACTCCGGTCGTTGACAAGCCCGGCTCCGAAGAGCCTCTGTTCCTAAACGCACGAAAGCTTTCGCTTTATCTGCCGATTTGCACGCGGGAATCGTTTGCCCCTTTCGTTTTCCGCAGGCTGTGTTTTACTACCCCGATGGAACCAATCACCACGCTTTTTCTTGATATCGGGGGTGTCCTCCTGACCAACGGCTGGGACACGGCGCTGCGGAAAAAGACCTCCGCGCAGTTCGGTGTGGATTATGACGAGCTCGACCACCGGCACCGGGTGACCTACGACACCTACGAGCAGGGGAAGATGTCGCTCGAAAGGTATCTCCAGCAGATCATCTTCTTCGAGCCCCGCGATTACACGCCGGCGGATGTCACGCGATACATTCTCGACCAGGCTCAACCGTATGAGGAGACCATCAACCTCGTGCGCCGGCTCAAGGCTGTTTACGGCCTCCGGATCGCCGTGGTCAGCAACGAAGGCCGCGAGGTGGCCGAGGACCGGATCGCACGGTTCCATCTCAAGGAATTTGTGGACTTCTTCATCGTCTCGGCGTTCGTGCATTTCCGGAAGCCGGATCTCGACATCTACCGTCTGGCGCTGGATGTCGCCCAGGTCCGCCCCGGCGAAGTGGCCTACGTTGAGGACCGCCCGCTGCTTTGCGAGGTCGCCTCGTCGCTCGGCATCCACAGCGTGCTGAACAGGAGCTCCACAGAGACACGCGGCCTTCTCGGCGAGCTCGGGCTCGTTCTCTGAGATCTCCCCCGGGAAAATTCAGGCCGCGTCTTTTTCCTGCTTCTTCCGGATGAGCGGGGAGCGTTTCCCCTCGACGACCGCCCGGGTGATCGTGACCTCGGCGATGTCATCGCGTCCGGGCGAGTCATACATGATGTCGAGCATGATGCGTTCGAGCAGTGACCGCAGCGCGCGTGCGCCGGTGCCCTTATTGACGGCCTCGGAAGCGAGCGCCTTGAGGGCGTCCCTCGTCAGGTTGAGGCCGACCCCGTCCATGCCGAGGAGCTTGGTGAATTGCTTGACCATCGCGTTCTTCGGCTCGGTGAGGATGGTGACAAGTTGTTCCTCGGTGAGCTCGTCGAGTGCGGCCACGACGGGGAGGCGGCCGATAAATTCCGGAATGAGCCCGAAGCTGAGCAGGTCTTCCGGCTCGATGTTCTTGAGGGCTTCGCGCTTGAGAAAATCGCCCGGCAGTTCCTCGCGCGAGTGAAACCCCATCGCGCGCCCCCCGATCCTGCGCTGGACGATTTTGTCGAGGCCGACGAAGGCCCCTCCGCAGATGAAGAGGATTTTCTCCGTGTTGACCTGGATGTATTCCTGGTGCGGGTGCTTGCGTCCGCCCTGCGGGGGAACGTTGCAGACCGTGCCCTCGAGGATTTTGAGGAGAGCCTGCTGGACGCCCTCGCCGGAGACATCGCGGGTGATGCTGACGTTGTCGGTCTTGCGTCCGATCTTATCGATTTCGTCGATATAGACGATGCCCGTCTCGCAGCGCTTCACGTCGTAGTCGGCGTTCTGGAGGAGGCGGAGGACGATGTTTTCCACATCCTCGCCGACGTAGCCGGCCTCGGTGATCGAGGTGGCATCGGCGATGCAGAACGGAACATCGAGGATTTTTGCGAGCGTGCGGGCGAGGAGGGTTTTCCCGGAGCCGGTCGGCCCGATGAGGAGGATGTTGCTCTTTTCGATTTCGACATCGGCGAGCGAGTCGATCATCGTGGCGGACTCCTGGAGCAGGCGCTTGTAGTGGTTGTGGACAGCCACGGAGAGAACCTTCTTTGCCAGCTCCTGCCCGATCACATGCCGGTCGAGGCGGCTCTTGATGTCGGACGGCTTGGGAACGCGGAGGGCCATTTTTGACTTTCGGCTCTCCTCCTTGAATTCCTTGTCGAGGATTCCCTTGCAGATGGTGATGCAACTGTCGCAGATTTGAACCCCCGGCCCGGCGATCAGCTTGCGCACTTCCGCGTGGGTCTTCCCGCAGAACGAGCACATCGGAGGCTTGATCGCCGGCGGGCTGGGCATCGGCGGGTTGGTCGTGCGTGCCATGCTTATTCGGACGCTTTCGAAACGTCCTTGATCTCTTTGATCTCCTTGCGCGAGGCGACAACCTCGTCCACAAGGCCGTAGGCTTTGGCTTCCTCGGCGGTCATGTAGTAGTCGCGGTCGGCGTCGGTCGCGACCTGCTCGACCGGTTTTCCCGAGTGGTGGGCGAGGATGCCGGTGAGCCGCTTCTTGAGTTTGAACATGAACTCGACCTGGCGTTCGACGTCGCTCGCCTGGCCTTGGGCGCCGCCCGAGACCTGGTGGATCATGATGTCGGAGTTCGGCAGGGCGTAGCGCTTGCCTTTGGTTCCGGCGCAGAGAAGGATCGCCCCCATGCTCGCGGCGATGCCGATGCAGTAGGTGTTCACGTCGCAGGTGACGAACTGCATCGTGTCGTAAATCGCGAGGCCGGAGGTCACCGACCCGCCCGGCGAGTTGATATAGATGCTGATGTCTTTTTTCCCGTCTTCCATTTGAAGGAAGAGAAGCTGTGCAATGACGAGATTGGCGACATGGTCATCAATCGGCGTGCCGATGAAGATGATGCGGTCCTTGAGGAGCCGCGAGAAGATGTCGTAGCTGCGCTCTCCGCGCCCGGTCTGTTCAACAACGATAGGAACCAGCATAAATATGGGTAATCAAGCGGCCGCCCCGGTCGGGGCCGGTTCACGCACCGTAACATTGCCTGCGATCAAATCAAGCGCCTTGCCCATGAGAATCTGCTCGCGGACCGGTCCGAAACCGTCGCGGGCGCGAAGGTCCTTGATGAGTTTTTTCACGGGGATTTCGTAGCGGCGGGACATTTCGGAAATGGCCATGAGCATGTCGGAGTCGGCGACTTCGAGCTTCTCTTTCTCGGCGATCCGGAGGAGGAGGAAGTTTGCGCGCACGCGGTCGAGGGCGGTCTGCCGGGCGACGCCGACCAGTTCGTCCTGGTGGGAGCGAAGCTCGTCATCGCTCACTCCCCGGACCTGGTTTTCCTGGACGATTTCGCGCAGGATTCCTGTGACCTCGCGATCCACCGCCTGCGCGGGAAGCTCGCACTGGACGTGCGCGAGGAGGTGCTGGATCGCCCCATTGCGCTTGGCGCTTTCGAACTGAGATTCGGCAACTTTTCCCAGGCGCTCGCGCATCTCCGCGCGGAGGGTCTCCATCGTCTTGCCCGGATCGATTTTTTCCGCGAGGGCGTCGTCGAGCGGGGGGAGCTGTTTGGAATTGATCCCGTGGAGGGTGGCCGAGTAGGCGACCTTCGATCCGCGCAGGTCGGCGAGCGGAAAGTCCGCCGGGACATCGAGCTCGAACGAGCGTTCGTCGTTGATTGCCATCCCCTCAATGGCTCTGGCGAACCCCGGAACGAGCGTGCCCTCGTCCATGAAGATCCATGCGTTGCGGCGGCCCTGAAGTTGCGCGGGAGCCTTCGGCAGGGCGTCCGAAAGGAGCTGCCCCCCGATTTTTCCCTCATAGGTGAGAACGGCGTAGTCGCCCATCGCGAGCGGACGGCCCTCGACCGCCTCGAACGTGGCGTGCGGCTCGCGGAATTGCTCGAGCCATTTTTCGACATCCCCGTCGGTCACCGGCCGCTTCGCCGCCTCGACGGTGATCGAGGAATAATCCGGGAGCTCGAACTCGGGGGCGGTCACGACGCTCGCCCGGAAGCGCATCGTCTTGTCGTCGCCGATCGTGATGTCCTCGACTTTCGACACCGAGAGGACGCGGAGGTTTTTTTGTTTGATCGCCTCGTTGATGCTTTCGTTGAGGAGCTTTTTTTCGAGCTCTTCGCGGATCTCCTTCGCGAAGCGGGAGTCGATCAGCGATTGCGGGGCCTTGCCCGGACGGTAGCCGGGGATGCGGGCATGGCGCTGGAAATCTTTGGAGACGGACAGCCATTCACGGGAGACCTGGTCGGCGGGGAGCTCGACCTGGAGGTTGACGACACAGTTGGGTTGCGGATCACAAACGACATTCATGGGCAGTTGGTGATTTGAGCACAGGATGCGACATCGGGCAACCGCGAAGCGAAAAAAATGCGCGTTGGCACATCTGCGAATTGTTGAAAGAGGGAGTTTTCATTGGCGCTGGAATCCTGTTATTGTCCGCTTTTCCATGACTTATCGCACGCACCACTGCAACGCCCTCCGTCCGGAAAACGCCGGCACCACCGTGACCCTCTGCGGCTGGGTCGCCTCGCGCCGGGACCACGGCGGCGTCATTTTCATCGATCTTCGCGACCGCGAGGGGCTCACGCAGGTGGTGTTCCGTCCGGAGGAAAACCCGGAGGTCGCGGCGCGCTCACACGAACTTCGGGGAGAGGATGTGGTGCGCGTCACGGGCCGTGTCGCTCCGCGGCTCGCCGGAACCGGGAATGGAAAATTGGCCACCGGGGAGATCGAGATCGTGGCGACCGGGCTCGAAATCCTGAATGCCTCCGGGGTTCTTCCCTTTCCTTTGGACGAGCGGGTCGCCAACGAGGATCTGCGGCTGACCTACCGCTACCTCGACCTCCGCCGTCCGGAAATGAGTGCGAACCTCCGCCTGCGCCACCGCGTGATCAAGACAATCCGCGACGTCATGGATGCCGACGGATTCCTCGAGATTGAAACCCCGATCCTCTCGAAGAGCACGCCCGAGGGGGCGCGGGATTTTCTCGTGCCCGCGCGCCTCACCCCCGGGGCGTTCTACGCCCTGCCGCAGGCCCCGCAACAATACAAACAGCTCCTCATGGTCGCCGGCGTGGAGAAGTATTTTCAGATCGCGCGCTGTTTCCGGGACGAGGATCTGCGGGCCGACCGGCAGCCGGAGTTCACCCAGCTCGATGTCGAGGCGTCTTTTGTGACGCAGGACGACATCATCGAACTTATGGAGAGGGTGCTGGTCGCGGTCTTTCACGAGACCACGGGCGTCGCGATTCCGCGCCCGTTCCCGCGTCTGACCTGGCGGGAGGCGATGGACCGGTTCGGCAGCGACAAGCCGGACACCCGGTTTGCGATGGAGATCGCCGACCTGGGAGATGTCTTCCGCGACTCCCAGTTCAAAGTCTTCCGCGGCGCACTCGACGGCGGAGGGGTCGTCAAGGCGATCAATGCAAAAGGCTTCGCAAAAATCACCACCGGGCAGATCGAAGCCCTCACCGATCTCGCCAAGCAGGCGGGAGCGAAAGGCCTCGCGTTTATCAAAGTCGAAAACGGCGAGTGGAAGTCCCCGATCGTCAAATTTTTCAGCGGCGCGGAAAAATCCGCGCTCACGGAACGGCTGGCAATCGAGGAGGGGGATCTCCTCCTCTTTGGCGCGGACAAATGGGAAACCGTCTGCGAAACGCTCGGACGCGTCCGCCTTCGCGTGGCCGCGATCCTCGGGCTCGCGGACGACCCGTCGAAAAGGAATTTCCTCTGGGTTGTGGACTTCCCGCTGCTCGCCTGGAGCGAGGAGGAGGACAAATGGAATGCCGTCCACCATCCGTTTACCCGCCCGTGCGTGGAGGACGCCGCCCTGATCGAGTCCGGCGAATACGGAAAAATCCGGGCGGTCGCCTACGATGTCGTGCTCAACGGCGTCGAGATCGGCGGCGGCAGCCTCCGGATCCACGAACCCGCCCTCCAGGCAAAAATGTTTTCTGTGCTCGGAGTGGATGAGGAAAAGCAGCAGACGATGTTCGGCCACATGCTCAAGGCCTTCCAATTCGGCGCCCCGCCGCACGGCGGGATCGCCCTCGGCCTCGACCGCCTCATCATGCTCATTGCCGGCGCCGAAAGCATCCGCGACGTGATCGCATTCCCGAAAAACAACCGCGGGGTCGAGCTCATGACCGGATCGCCCTCGGAAGTCGAACCGCGCCAGCTCCGCGATCTGGAGATTCAAAGCTCCAAGAAACCGGCCTGACCGGAACGGCGTATAATTATTCCTGCATCTCATTTCATGACCGGCCATCCACACGACCGTCCCCGCGCTTCCGGCGATGAAATCCGGATCCTCCGTGATCTTGCCCGCCGCAAAGCGGAGCTTCTCGCCAACCCGGTTGTTTCCGAACGCACCCGGCTCTGGAAAAAGCACAACGCCCTCGCGCAGGAACGTCCGATGCTCCTCGTGTTCCCCGAGGGAGGGTGGCAGGATATCATTGCCGCGGACGACAGCCTCCAGTGCCGGTGCTCGGATCCGCTGCTCCGCAACATCGAGCAGGAGATCCGCATGGATCTTTACACGTTTGAACACTTCGAAACGGACAACGTTCCCATGGCATCCATCTCCGTGCCGAAAGCGATCAGCAACACCGGTTGGGGAGTCGAAGCACGATGGGAGATGAGTGCGGAAACCCACGGCGCACGGCGTTTCTATCCGGTCATCGTGCAGGAATCGGACCTCGATCAAATGCGGTTCCCTGAGGTTCTCCACGACGAGGAGGCGTCACGGCACCGCTTGGAAGCCGTGAACGAAATCTTCGACGGCATCCTCCCCGTCCATCTCGTAGGAATCAAACATGTCAGCTTCCACCTTCTCTCCCAATGGACCTCCCTGCGCGGTCTTGAGGAAGTCCTCATGGACATGATCGCCGAACCGGATCTCACGCACCGTGCCATCGCGTTCCTCGCCGAAGGCAACCGGCGGATCGTCGAACAATATGAACGGATGGGGCTCCTTGAGTTCAACCACGACAACACCTACAACTCAACCGGCGGAAACGGATGGCTCGACACCTGTCCCGGTCCGGAACCGGCGCCCGGCACCCCAGCGACCCGTGCGCAAATGTGGGCGTCCGCCGAAGCCCAGGAGCTGACCGTTGTTTCGCCTGAAATGCATGAGGAATTTGCCCTCCAATACGAGAAAGAACTCCTTGCGCCCTTCGCCCTCACCGGCTACGGCTGCTGCGAGGACATCACCGACAAGTGCGATCTGGTCCTGAATATCCCGCACATCCGGCGGATCTCGATTTCGCCATTCACGAACGTTGCGCGCAGCGCCCCCCGGATCGGAAACCGGGCGATCTATTCGTGGAAACCCCGTCCGATGGACCTCGTCGGACATTTTCATTCCGAACGCATCCGCTCCTACCTGCGCGATCATCTCGCCGAATGCCGGCGCGCGGGATGCCAGACCGAGGTGATCCTCAAAGACACCCACACCTGCGAAGGGCATCCCGAGCGGTTCGACGACTGGTGCCGCATCGCCCGTGAAGAAATCAACCGCCTCTGAACTCCGTGCACTTTTCCCAGGAAACTTGCTGCATTCGGTTTCGCCGGTCGGTTCCTTCTTGCGTGCGCGGGAGAGTGGTGTTTTCCTGCTCCTGTCTGTGTGGAACAGTCCCTGAAAACGGAACGGTGCCGGCTGCCATTTTCAGGACGCCTCACAACGCGTTGTGACGAGCAATCATTGCGCCCGTAGCTCAGCGGATAGAGCACCGGATTTCTAATCCGGTGGTCGCTGGTTCGAATCCAGCCGGGCGCGCTCTTCAAACCCTCGCCACCTTCAAAAGCCGCGCAACCTAAATCTCCAATTTCTTCGCTGGCCGGACGACATCAAGTATCACGCCCGACGATTGCCAGCGGATTCTCGTCGGGCTGGCTGTGACCTCCTCGCCCGGGACCGTTCGCCACTACCGCACACAGTTGAGCATGCTGTTTTCCTTCTGCGAGGATCGCGAGTGGATCTGGCCTGGAAAAAACCAAAGAACAAGGCCATCGCCTTGAATTTCACTGAACATGACCCTCTCATTCGTGAGCTGGCCAAGCGGACCTCTGCGCGGGCCGTAAACGTCATCATCGCCGCCACCAACTGGGACATGCTTACCAAAGGGACCAAGGCGGCACCGGAAGACGCAGTATCCGCTGACGAAGAAATCAGGGATCCGCTTGTTCTCGAATTTCTGAACCTGCGGGACGAATACTCCGAGTCCGATCTTGAGGTGGCGCTCATTCGAGGGATCTGCTCCGTCAGAGCCGACTTGTCGGCAAAGTAAGGGATTCCACGCTGGACAAAATATGGATATGGTATTTAATGTTATGTATGCATAGAACAACTATTCTCATTCCAGAGGATCTCAAGCGGAGCGCCGAGCGGCAGGCCCTCAAAGAAGGGCTTTCTTTTTCGGCATTGATCCGGCGGCGTTTGTCAATTGATCTTGATTTGAAAGCGGAGCGCTCGTCGTTTTTCTCCAGGCGACCCTGGACGGGATCCGCACCGCGCGACCTTTCCTCGCAGCATGACGAGTATCTCTACGGCGAAAAATGATGAAACTTTTTGTCGATACCGGCGCGTTTCTGGCAAAGGAAATCCAGCGGGACCAGCATCACCTGGCAGCCATCGCCACTTGGAACCAGTTGTCTGGTTCGCCGGAAGCCCTCTACACTTCCGAGCACTGCATGGATGAAACTGCCACTCTTTTAGCGCGCAGAACCAACAGCGCGTTTGCGGCGGACTGGGGGGCGGATTTCCTTGGGTGCGGCATCACCGTTCTTCAAGCCGAGTCGGCTGACTGGGAAAACAGCTTTCGGCTGATGCGAAAGTTCGCCGACCAAGGGGTTTCGTTCACAGATTGCCTGTCATTTGTGCTGATGAAACGTCATCGGATCCGCTCGGTTTTCGGGTTTGATCACCACTTTGCGGCGGCCGGGTTTACTCTTTGGCGGGGCTAGAGCGGTTTAAATAATAATGTGGCCACTGATTTGCGAGTGCCGAGGGTTGTAGGGGTGCGGCGGCAGTGAAGCGGCTGTGTGAAAACACACTGCCCGAACTGCTGACGCAGTCCTGCAGCTCTCGCCGCCGCAAAGCAGCGGCTATAGAATTGTTTAAACCGCTCTAGCGACCGGGGGAAGAAAAACGAGGAGGTTTCGCGCGAAGGGCGCAACGCACGCCAAGCGAAGAGTTTTCTGGGGACCTCTTTATTGCCCGGACCTGTGTTTCTGAAAAGCACGGCAAAGGATTTTCGACTCTTCCAGGAGGCTGGGTTCCAGTTCGCCCAATCGAGCAGGCAAATCCATCGCGCCATGCTTGAGCGTTAATACAAAGACGGCTTCGTCTATCACGCTGCAGACAAGAAAATGCTGTTTGACCCGATAGAAAGTGAATGTCTTTGGGAACTTCGGCGGCGTTCGCAGCAACCCGGGATTCTCTCTCAATAGATTCAACGCGGCCTGGATACTGTCGAGGCATTCATCAGCAACCGATTGACCCCACTTCTCAAGTGTCGTGACCTTGCGGCCGGTGGCAGAGACGGATTTTCCAACGGTATTGACCATGCCCATGCCTGCACAATTAGTCTTTCGTTGAAGGTTTCGTCGATATCTGCGACCATCACAAATATGTCCGATCCGATCAATGGCCGGGTGAACAGGGGGGCCTACGACCGTCCCTTTTCCGGCGTGGGAATCGAGTTCGACCCGCTGGGGATCAAGCCCGGCCGGTCGGGGGTTTCCCTCCACGAGACGGGGTTTCTTCAAACGAACGCGCAGTGGAATTTCCCCGGGGTTTTCAGCCCGTTCTGGCGGTTCTACTACAACTCATCCTGCGGTCACTGCGTCCTCTTTGGAGAGCAAATGGTGGAACTGGTGCCCGGCCGCATCATGCTCATCCCCCCGCACTGCCTCTTCCATTGCCTGGGGGGCAACCCGGTGCCGACGTTCTGGATGGCATTCAGTTTCACACGCAGGCTTCACCGCGACGTGGTCCCGCCGGTCCTGCTGAAGGGTCGGGATACCGATCTGTGTCTGATCCGCGATTTGAAAAACCTCGTTTTGTCCAATCCGGACCTGCGGCCCGACGATGCCACTTACCGGAACAGCCTCGCGTTGTTGCAAATCACGCTGGCCCGCCCCGAACTTTCCTGGCAGCCGCCGGTTCCCAAAAATCTGGAAAGGGTTGCCGAGCACATCGAGGCCCACCTGGACACGAGGCTGGCGATCCAGGGGCTGGCCAGGCTGGCCGGAATGAGCCCGGCCGGATTCAACAGGGCGTTCAGAAGCCAGTTCGGCACATCGCCCGCCCACTATGTCACCGAGTTGCGCGTGCGCGAGGCGGCTCGGCGACTTCTTCAAGAAGATGAAACCGTTGATGCCATCGCCGAAAAAACCGGATTCCCCAACCGCGCGTATTTCAGCCGGGTGTTCAAACAGGTCACGGGGGAAGCGCCCGCCGGTTTCCGCCGAACACATAAAATATCTGCGGCGGGTTGCAGCGGGAGTGAGTGACTGGCGAATCGGGAAGTGCCGATCAGCCCGGATGTATCCGGGAAGTGGATGTTGCAGCCCGCAACAGAATGCCACTCACTCCTCCCCCGCTCCGCCTCTCCCGAGCTTCGTCTTCACGCTCGCCGCGACCGGAACAATGGGAGAAAAATGCTGAATCTGGAAATCTGAAAGCTGAAACCCGATGGCGATTTTGGACTTCGCTGCAATTCCGAATTCAGCATTCCCAATTCAAAATTGCTTCAGTGGAGTGCGGTGTGGAATTCCTTGGTGGGCTTGAACACGGCCTTCGCGCTGAGGGCGGCTCCGGCGTTGTGTCGGGCGAAAAGCGCTTGGAGTTCACCGATGATCTCCTCGGCGGCGGCTTCCGGGATCATGTCGCCTTTGATCTTGAGCTCGAACGACTGCTTGAAGAAAGCGGCTCCCTTCTCGCCGGTCACGCGCAGGATGGCTGCATCGTCGGTCGTGCCCCGGCAGGAATTCGAGAACCCGACCCGCACGAGCTTGTCACCGGACTTGGCTTCGAGTGACGAGGCGACTGACAGCGGATAGGTAAAAAAAGCCTGCCCCGAGTGCAGGCAGGCTTTTCGTCCATGCGTCACCGCGTGGACTGGGACATGGCTTCGATGCGCTCGATGGCGGGCACGGTCTCCCGCTTGGCATCCCCGGTGCCGCTGGAGAACCAGCACCGGTCACCCGCCACGTCGTTGATGTTGCTGATCTCGGTCTCGACGGTGACCGCGAACTGGTGACTTGAATACCCCGGGAGCCCGAGGCGTTTGCTGTAATTGGCAATGAGTTTGAGTGACATGCTGGTTTTCCTTTCGTGGGTTGGTTTTGGGCACAAAAAAGCCCGGCGTGATAGCCGGGCTGCTTGTGCCGTGTTGGTTTGATCAGGCAGCGGCGGTTGCCGTGTCCTGGTTAGCGGTCTTGCGGATCGGGATGATCTTGGCCGGGGCCTCGCAGATGCGGGAAAGCGAGTCCTCCATGAGGCGGTCATTCAAGACCGTCATGGGAACACACAGATCGCGGGCTGCGAAATACAGGCGCTTGACCAGATCCCGGCGAAGAACCGGTGAGTAATATCCCGTGCGGGACATACTGGTATCTCCGGGTTGCGGTTGATGTGCTGAGACGGCCGTGCGGCGGACATCGCCGGGGCCGGGGAGGGGGCCACTGATAGCGAACCCTCCTATATATTATGGGTCAAAAAGCGGTTGAAACCGAGCCTATGGGCTTGAAATTACATGATTTTGCTGACAAGATACCCCTGATTCGAGGAGGATTGAATCGAGAGTCAGACGAGTCTATTGGGTAACTAACGGGTAACGCATGTTGTAACTCGTTTATAATAAGCAAAACCATCCGGATTTCTAATCCGGTGGTCGCTGGTTCGAATCCAGCCGGGCGCGCTCTTCCAACCCCAAGACAGAAAAGACAAGGAAGGACTTGAAGCCGTGGCCAGCCAATGCGCTTCGCCATTCCGCGATCTCCTACCGGCTGGCCATGACGCCGGACCTCGCAAAGCTCGCCTACGAGTCCGGCAACTCCCCGAAGATCATACAGGCGCACTACAACGGCTTGGCGAGTCCGCAGGCCGCGAAGGCGTTCTTCGACATCATACCGACCGTGGCCAAGAACGTCCGACAGTTCAAGGCCGCCGCTTGAATCAACCCGCGAGCGCGATTGCCACCGGAACGCCTGTCTGACATTATCCCGGCGATGCATGTCATCACTCGAAAGCGACTGAACGACTTTGCCGAGGTCCATCCGGACTGCAAGGCCGCTCTGACGCAATGGTTCCGTGAGATACGCCGGGGGAGATTCCCCGACATTCAAAAAGTTCGATCCCTTTTTCCCCATGCCGACAAGGTTGGCAAGTTCACCGTTTTCAATATCGGCGGGAACAAAGCGCGGATCATCGCCGCGATCCACTACAACCGGCAAAAGATTTACATTCGCCACGTTCTGACGCATACTGAATACGACAAAGGAGCTTGGAAATAATGAGCGCAGCACAACTTGATACCCTCACGCGGAACTGGATTCCGATTTCCGAGCTGGTTTGCGTCCCGCGCACGGATGCGGAATACTCGCGCCTCGTCTCTCTTTTGGACGAGATCACCGACGAGGTGGGCGAGGATGAGGATCACCCTTTGTCGTCTTTCATGGACGTGCTCGGTTCGCTGGTCGAAGATTACGAGGGGCAAACCGTCCCCGAACTGGGGTAGCGATGCCGCCGGACAAAACGCCGAATTCTACCTCGCCGAATTCCTCGCGCATTGAACGCACGGCAAGTTGATCGGCCCGCCCATGACGGCGTATGAGTTTGACCGCATTGCGAAAGAGCATGGCGCGAGAGTGGCCGCCCCAGCGGAGGCTCGCGGTTCCCGAGAGGCGCAAATCCGCGCCGGTCTCGCCGTCTGACACTCAAGCCCCTTGAAGTCACAGGCCGTGACTTCAAGTTGGGGAGGAGCACGGCGAGAGGGCGCAGGAGTTTGCGGCGGCGGATTCAAATTGGCGCACGGATATTTTGTTTGGTTCCAGATCAACTGGCCTTGCCGCAATGACGGAAGTCGCATCTCCAGGAAATGCAAATTTACCGATTGACGCAGGTTCGATGCATCCCGGACAATATTTCCGCAGATGAATCCTTCAACCGGCAGTCTCTTTACCGATCAAAATCTCAGCCGCAGGACCGTGCTGAAGAGACTCGCCGTCTTAGGTGCGGCCTCGGCGGTTCCGGACCTCGCCTTTTGCCTCGCAAAAGACAACGCCTCCATGAAACGCAAAAATATTCTCTTCATCCAGACCGACAGCCACGACGGGCGCCTGCTCGGATGCCTTGGGAATCCTGCCATGCGCCGGGCCACGCCGAATATCGACGCGCTGGCGAAAAGGGGTTTCCTGTTCCGCAACGCCTACACGAACAATCCCATCTGTTGCCCCTCCCGCTCGAGCATGTGGAGCGGTCAATACACCCACCGGTGCGAGGCATGGAACAATTACAAGGGGCTCGCCAAAGGGACCCGCACCTTCCAGACCGATCTGGAAGAAGCGGGCTATCAGTTCCAGATCTTTGGGAAAGTCGATATTACCTCCGGAAAACACACCGTCCGGGCGCGCGTGTCACCCTGGACGCGATCGGCGAGGATCATGCTGCCCAACTTCAATGAAGCGGCCCCGCAGGTTCTTCCTGAGGATCGCGAGCGCGTTTTCGAAGGCGATTGGAACCAGGTCGATGCCACGCTCAACTGGCTGCGCACCGAGCGGAAAAGCAATGCGCCCTTCTGCGTTTACCTCGGGCTGGAGCAACCGCATCCCGGCTTCCGCACCGTGCAAAGATACTTGGACAGAATCGAGGCCACGGAAATCACCGTGCCCGCAACGGATGGCGACAAGCATCCCGCGCTCGAATACCAGCGGATCAGCAAAAACTGGGAACACGGGTTTTCCGAGGAGATGGTGCGCAAAGTCCGGCATGTCTATTATGCCATGATCGCGGAGGTGGACGCCATGGTGGGGCGCACGCTGGACGGCCTGCGCGAGATGGGGCTCGAGGACGACACGATCGTGATCTTCACCAGCGACCATGGCGAGCTGGCCATGGAGCACCAGCAGTTCTACAAGATGAGCTTCTACGAGGCCTCGGCGCGCATCCCGATGATCATTGCCGGCCCCGGAATCCCGAAGGGCTGCACCTCCGACAGCCTTGTCTCCCTCATTGACATCTACCCGACGCTGATGGACCTCGCGGGAGTGCCGCAGCCTGCCGGGCTGGACGGGCATTCCTTCCTCCCCGAAGTGCGCGGAGAAAAGAACAGCCGCCCGGATTGGGTGATGGGCGAGTATCACGACTGCACCTCCTGCACGGGCCAGTTCATGCTCCGGCAGGGCGACTGGAAATATATCTGCTGGGTCGGCTACGATCCCCAGCTCTTCAACGTGGCGGCCGACCCCGGGGAGATGACCAACCTCGCAAAGAGCCGCCCGGACATCGTCCGGGAGATGGATGCCAAACTGCGCGGGATCGTGGACTACGAGGCGGTGGATGCGAAGGTCAAAGCCTACGACAGAGCATCGTTCCGCGCTTGGCGCGATGAACGGAAACGCCTCGGCGACTATGAGCGTCTCATGGGAAAAACGTTCTCCGGTTGGGATAGCGTGAATGATGATCAGATCACACCTTGGACGCCCGAACGCGAACAACTCATCACCGACTGGCTGGATGCCCCCCAAAAGATTGCGGTCCCTCCATATTTTCCTGCGGCGACCGCTTCTTGATGAAAATATTTGCCGCGTCCTTTTTTGCCGTCGTTCTTTGTTTTCCCCCCGATTGTCCCGCGTCGGAGAACCTTCCGCTTTTCGATTTTTCGGCCGGGTCGCTTGATGGCTGGAAAATGGAGGGCGATGCGTTCGGCATTGCCGATGCGCATTCGCCCGGAAAGAAGATCCCCGGTTCCCCGGATCAGGCTTACCTTTCTTCGGGAATCAATGGTCCCCAAGGCAAGGGCGCCGCCCTTTCCCCGGGTTTTCTCATTGAACGAAATTATCTCAACTTTCTGGTGGCGGGAGCCCGCACATGGCCTGATGAGCTCGGTCTGGCGCTTATCGTGGACGGAAAAGTGGTTCGCAGTTCCGCCGGTCGCGCGGCCAGCAGCCGTTCTGTTACGGACTTTTGTTCCGGCACATGGGACGTACGGGAATTCCAAGGCAAGCAGGCGCAATTGCGCGCGGTGGATCGGCTTGATGGGGCCGGCATTTATCTGGATCAAGTCTGCGAATCGGACGAGCGGACGACAATTGCCAGCGATGCCACGGCACGTTTCCAGGAAACCCTGCGGCCGCGATTCCATTACAGTCCGCCAACCGGCCGGTTGAACGATCCGAACGGGTGCTATTTTTACAATGGGCTCTGGCATCTGATGTACCAAAGGACCGATTGGGATCATCCCCGCACAACGTGGGGGGAGGCGGTCAGCAAGGACCTGATCCATTGGGAGGAACGCAAGGCTCCACTGCCGCGCAGCAATCCCGACGACAGTTATGCCTCCGGCGGCGCCGTGGTCGATCTCGCGAATGCCTCAGGGTTGAAGACCGGCCAACATCCGCCGGTTTTTGTGTGCTATACGCGCGTTCCCTCGAATCCCACGAAGTCGAATGATCCCAAGTATCAAATGACGCCGAACCTCGGGTGCAGCCTCGACGGAGGCGAGACCTGGCAGCTTTGGAAGGGGAATCCGCTCTGGATTCCCGAGTTCAACAAGGATCGGGACGGGATGCCGTTTTTCTACGCGCCGACCAACGAATGGTTCCTCGTCGCGCATTTGTCCCATAACAACGAACGCGAAAAAAGCGTCTTTGGAATTTTCAAAGCCAAAGCCAACCTCGAGGGCTGGAAGCTGATTCAGAGCATCTCCGTTACCCCCCCGTTCTGGGAGTGCCCGGACATGTTTGAGCTGCCGGTGGATGGAGATGCCCGCAACAGGCGATGGGTTCTCACGGAAGGGAGAGGGGATTACCAGGTCGGCACGTTCGATGGAAAGGAGTTCAAGCCTGAGTTGCCGGGCAAGGTGATGACGCACTATGGAGGGCAATTTTACGCGGCGCAGACTTTTAAAAACGGGAAGGAGGGCCGGGTCGTTCAGATCGCTTGGATGAATGCCGGCAAACCGGACAGCGGCAGCTATCCCGGCATGCCGTTTATCAATCAAATGAGTTTTCCCACGGACCTGTCGCTGCGCACCACGCCGGTCGGACTCCGTCTTTTTTGGTGGCCGGCAAAGGAGATCGAGTCCATTCGCGGGCCGCGGCTTGCGCGAACAAATATTTCCGTTGGCTCCACGCCGCAGGTGCTTGAGGGCACCGGTGCGGATTTGCTCGACCTGCGCATTGTGGCGGAGCCCCGCTCGGCCGCCCAACTCATCATCCGCGTGCACGGGCAGTCTTTGATTTACGATTCTGCGAAGCAGGAGCTTTCCGGAAAGCGTTCGCCCCAGCCGGAAACGGCCTATCTCGGCTGGGATCAATCAACCCGGGGCGAAAAAATCGAACGCAGCGGCGCGATTCCGGTCCCTCTCCAAGCGGGCCGGATTGATTTCCGCATCCTTGTGGATCGCACCAGCATGGACGTCTATTTGAACGGGGGAGCCTCGCATTTCATTTTCAATATCTGGCCGGAACCGAGCCAGAAAGGCGTGGAGCTTTCCGCCACAGGAGGCGAGGCCAATATCGTTGCCGCGGAGGCCTATGTATTGCGGCCATGATCTGCCGCAGGCCATGTTTTCGTGCGGGAGCGCATTCCTTGATTTCCACCCGAAACGGACGCAGAAGGGAATCATGAGTGTTGTTTATTTGCGGTCAGACGATCCGGGCAGAGCCAGATCGAGAGCGATGAGCCTGGCCGGAGAGCCGTGAAGGGAGCTCAGGGCGATCTCATTATGCCCGGCCCGTAATATTTCCGGCGGAACGGACCAGGCGCGCAATTCGTCGGGCTTGCCCTGCATCTGCGTATAAATCGTCGGATACGGTTCGCTCACGTCGGGATTTGGAACGAGTGGAGTCCCGTTGATTTCGACGAGGAACTTGCGGTCCCCGAAAGACTGATCGGATTGAAACCGCAGGCGTCCGGCAGTTTTCCAGCCGCCGTTCGGGGGAGCCAGATCGACGGGGAATATGAGCTTCTCGTTCGGCTTGGCGACTACAGGGAAAGGCCGATGCGGCCGTGGCGGTTGGGCCATGATCATTCCCTGGTAGTAGTGTTGCGGCTGGGTCGCTACGACGGATGGGTTGCCCAGCTCCTTGACGAGAGCGAAAGGCGGTTCGCTGTAAGGGCCATCGGCGTTCTCCTGCTTCGCATCGCGATAGTCGCGGAAGTATTGAAAATTGAAGAGCGAGATTCCGTCGGCACCCCCGGCGTAGGCAAGATGAGCGCTGGTATCGAGAAGCTCTTTGGTGGCCCGCCGATGGGAGCGTGCCCGCGCGTTGCCATTAAAGGCGACGACATGAGTTAATTCGAGGTAGACCGTGGAAGCGGGGACCAGCTCGCGGACTTCCGCCAGATCATTGGTTTGCTCGATATGATAGGAGGAGGCGAGATTGAACATATCGACGCCGGCGGAGCTCCAGGCCGGCAGATCGATGCCCATGGCATCGTAGGCTTCGAGGCGGGAGGGGATGCGCACCGACAGCCAGCGGTGCTTTCCCGCCCGCATGGTCAGGTCAAGGAGTTGCCGCACTTGTTTGACAAAGCCGAGCATGATCTCGCGTCGCTGTCCGGCGGAGGTCTCGGATTGCCGGAAGAAATAGGGAGCGCGCATGAAATCCAGCTCCAGCCCGTCGATGTCATTGTTCCGGCAGACTTCCCCGATCAGATTCAACTTGGAGTCGCGAACCTCCGGGTGCACCCAGTTTTGCAGATACCTGGCCCAGCCGGTTTGTTCATTGGAAGGCTGAGGGCCGAGAAGGAATTCCGGATGGTCGACATAAAACCGCGGCACCGAGGCGATGTGGCCCGCCGTTGGGTTCGCGAGGGTATCCTTTCCATGCACATCGTTCAGCCGAAAGCTGATAAAAAAGGCCATGCCCTTTTCGTGACAGCGGTCACCGGTGATCGCGATGATATCGTTGCCCTGCATGATGAAATCGAGAAAGGCGCTTTTTGCGTTCGGCAGATGAAAATGGTCGCGGAACCAGGCGGCATGGTTGTCCAGCGGAACGACCTTGCTTTGCCACCAAGGCACCCAGCCAAGGCCGGGGGCCATGAGGAAGGCATCTGCCCCGGCGTTTGCGGCCTCGTCCACCGCTGCGACAAACATCCCGCGGCTGAGCTTTTCCCGATTCGGACGCCAGACGCTGGTGCAGGTGAGAATGTGGGTGGTGTCGCTGTTATAGAGAATCTTGAAGGGCGGCTTTTCCCCGAAGGCGTGCTGAGCCGTCCATCCGAGAAAAAAAATGGCGACGTATCGAAAGACGCGGGCGGGGGCAGTGAGATTCAAGGCTGGGTTGCGCTAGGGAATGTTCGTGGCCGGAGGCAGGGCGGCACGCCAGCCAGCCTTGAGTTTTTCCGCCAGCTGCGCAGTCAGATCTTTGTTCTCCGGCAGACTGGCAATATTCACGTTTTCTTCGGGATCATTTTTTTCGTCGTAGAGCTCGCTGCCGATCAGCGTGCCGCCCGGGGCCCTCCATTCCGTGTACCGATAGCGATCGGTGCGGATGGATCTTCCCATCGGATCCTTTTCCGGACGGTAGGTTGAACTCCTGCCCCGGCCATATTGACTGAACGCTGCGCTTTTCCAGGGAAGATTCGGATTGTTCAACAAAGGAACCAAGCTCGTGCCCTCAAGGTTCGCCGGCAGAGGCAGCCCTGCCAGCTGAGCCACGGTGGGATAGACATCGACAAATTCGACCAGGGCGGGAATTTTTCCGCCGGCGGTTTTGGAATGTGGCGCGCTGATGATGAGCGGAACGTGGGTTCCTCGCTCGAAGTTGGTCATTTTGGTCCAAAGGCCGTTTTCACCGAGGTGAAAACCATTGTCGCCCAAAAACACGACGATGGTAGTCTCCCGCAATCCAAGGCGGTCCAACTCGTCCAGCACGCGCCCGACCTGGGCATCCATGAAGCTGGTGCAGGCGCGATAGCCGCGGATGAGATTCAAGGCTGTTTCCAGGGAAACGTCGCCTTCTGGCGGCACGCCGCCGTAGGTGCGCAATTCATAATTCGTATGCAGCGCGGCGGCGGGCACATCCTTGGGCGGATGGTAATTGCCGGGCAATGCGACCGAATCGGCCGGATACATGTCCCAGTACTTTTGGGGGCAGCAGAAAGCGAGGTGCGGTTTCACGAACCCGACGGCTACAAAAAATGGCTGATCTTTTACGCGCTGCAGGGTTTCGATGGCTTTTTGGGCGGTTTTCCCGTCCGGATAGTCATCGTCGGGGTGATCGGAGGCTTCATAAGGGGGGCCTCGCTTCGACGGCTTGTCCGGTTGACCTTCCGCGGCCTCCTTGACGATGTCTGCCGATTCTTTCGTGAACCATTGCCGGTATGGCGTTCCGAACCCATAAATCGGTTCGCTCCAGGAGAGGGGATCGTTGCCCGGCTGCTTTTCGCTCTGATGAAAAACCTTGCCCATGGACAGGCACACGTAGCCGTGATTTTTGAACAGCTGGGGCAGGGTCACGACGTCCGGCATTTGGGGACGCACATATTTGGTTTGGTCGAAAATTCCCGTTGTGTCCGGCCGCAGCCCGGTGAGGAGGCTGGAGCGCGAAGGATTGCAAACGGCAACCTGGCAGTATGCCCGCTCAAACAGCGAGCCTTCGCGGGCCAGCCTGTCGATGTTCGGCGTCTTGACAGCCTGGTTTCCATAGCAACCGAGATCCGGCCGCAGATCGTCCGAAATAATGAAAAGGACGTTTGGTGGCCGGGATGAGGTCTGGGCCAAAACGGGCCGGACGATGATCCCAATGAAGAGAACGGGAATCCAAAGGCAGAACGGACGGAGGTTCATGGGAATGCCGGGGAGGAAATGCTGTTGATGATCTGTGGTTGGAGATTTTGAATCGATTTCGGAGGCGGGAGCAACTGTGCGGGGCTGGAACGTCGGCACCCAGTCTCATTCTTCAAGGAAACGATGCCGGTGCACAACGCGCAGACTATAATAGGTTCGCACTTTGGACGACGATGTCCAGCCCATCGATCCGGGCGGCAACCCACCGCAAAGGGCTGCACGGTTCTCAAGACCGCTGACTTCTATGGCCATTTCATGCGGTTTTCTGCCGGACGCACGCTTTGATCCAAATGCAGGGTTCCGGTTTCATAGCGCACGCCGTGAAATGGGTCGTCGCGAATCAGCCAGGCGCCGTCGAGATCCGCAAAGTCCGTTTGCTGGGCGACCGCAGCGCCGGCGGAAATCAGGACGCTGCTTTCGAGCATGCATCCGACCATCGTCTGCATGCCGAGTTCCTGTGCGCGGCGCACCATTTTCAAGGCCGCTGTGAGGCCGCCGCATTTCGTCAGCTTGATGTTGAACCCGGAAAAGGATCCGGGCATTCGTTCGACATCTTCCAGCGTCACGCAGCTTTCGTCCGCGAGGACAGGCAGCGGGGAGGAGGCAAGCAGCTTCGGCATGCGCGCATCGTCATCCGGAGCGAATGGCTGCTCGAGGAATTTCACGCCCAAGCCGGCAAGCTGATGTGCAAGCGCGGAGACGTCATGCCCGCCCCACGCGCCATTCGCATCAATGGCCAGCGCGGCCCCGGTCCGGTCGCGCACAAACCGCACCGGCCCGATGACCGCCCTGGTGTCGGACTTGATCTTGATCAGCGGAAAGCCGATCAATTCCGCGACCTTGTTGTCCAGTTCCTCCGGTGTGGAAATGCCGATGGTCGCAAAAGTTGTGACCGGTCGCGGGCGCTCCCCCCAAGCCAGCTCGCAAATCGTGCAATTCTCCCGGCGGGCGAGGCAGTCCCACAACGCGACATCGAGCGCGCACTGCGCGGCTCGGGACGGTCTCAGCACCGGCCAGATGTCCTCCCAGATGCGCCCGATGTCCGCAACCGAGCGGATTTTCCAACCGCGGAGCCTTTGCGCCACCCGTGCCAGACGCGCCTGCACATCGTCTGCGTTCTCGTGGTAAAAGGGATTCGGAGCCGCCTCCCCATAACCAGTGACTCCCTCGTCCTCGATCCGGACAAAAACATTGCGCACCTTGGTCCGCTCTCCGCGGCTGATGCGGAAAACCGCCTTGGGATGGAGGGCGCAAATGGCCGTCGTGAGTTGCATGGTGACGTTTGACGAACGTTAGCACCTGTGATTGGATGAGGCAGCTTGATTTTGTCCCGCGTTTTTGAACACAGCATCGGCCGGTCGGTCGAGCATCGCGACATCGTGGCGCAGGCCGGATTCGATTTTGCCCGGAGCCCGGTGCCGGTCACACTCCTGATCGGCGGCATTCATGGCGACGAGGCGGCCACGATCGTTTTGCTGGAGTCGTTTGTACAAAAATATGTTGCCCGCAGCGGAAGGGCGCTGCCGGTCGTTGTCATCCCGCTCGCAAATCCAGACAGCCACGCCCGCCGCACCCGCTACAATGCCCGCGGGGTGGATATCAACCGGAACTTCGGCTTCAACTGGCACATCGAAAGCGAGGAACCGTCCGGTCCCGAACCGTGGTCGGAACCCGAAACCCGCGCGCTCCGCGATTTTATTCAAAAACTTCAGCCCGCGCACATTGTCAGCTTGCACTGGGCGCTTTCCGAAATCGATGCCGACGGCCCGCAGTCAATCGCCCTTGCCTGGCGGATGTGGAATGCGCTGGAGGAAAAAGAGCGCCGGCCTTACCGGGTGCGGGTAGGGGAGCTTGGCCAAGGTTTGCGCCGCCTTCAGCACACTTATGAAATTTGCCCCGGTTCGCTCGGGCAATGGTGCGGATACGGGCTGCGTTATGCGAATGGCCTCTGTCCTGCGATGATCACGCTGGAATTGCCGTATGACCCGGACGCCGAATCCCGTCCATCGCCGCTGCCGCCGGGGCATCTGGACCAGTTGCGGGAGCGCTGGCGGCACGATGCCGGGGGGTATCTGGGCGCGGTCGAAAGCGGCGTCCATAAGATGCTGCGTGCCGCCCTCCCTCGCCCGGCGGCGGATCCGGGAGTGTCTCCGCCCGATTGAAAAGACTTCAACCGCAGAAGATCAGCTCGGGAGGCCCTTGAGCAGTTCCGCGTTGGTCGGGTATTTGCGAATGAAGAAGAGGAGGCGTTCGATGGCTTCGATCGGCTTGTGGCCGGCGAGTCCGCGGCGGATGACGTTGATTTTGTGCAGGTCCTCGGACGGCAGGAGGAGTTCCTCGCGGCGGGTTCCGGAGAGGAAGATGTCCACCGCCGGGTAGATCCGCTGGTCGCTGATCTTCCGGTCGAGGACAAGCTCCATGTTGCCGGTGCCTTTGAACTCCTGGAAGATGAGCTCGTCCATGCGGCTGTTCGTCTCGATCAGCGCGGTGGCCATGATCGTGAGGGATCCGGCCTCTTCGGTATTGCGCGCGGCGGCGAAGAGCTTGCGAGGAATCTCGAGCGCACGGGCATCCACACCGCCGGACATCGTGCGTCCGCCTCCGCCCTGCGCGTTGTTGAACGCGCGTCCGATGCGGGTGAGCGAATCCATGAGGACAAAGACGTCCTTGCCCATCTCGACGAGCCGCTTGGCGCGCTCGATGGCGAGCTGGGCGATGCGGGTGTGAGTCTTGATGTCGCAGTCGTTCGAGCTCGCCATGAGTTCGGCGCTGGGGACGGTGCGGCGGATTTCGGTGACCTCTTCGGGGCGTTCATCCACAAGGAGGATAATCAGTTTCATCTCCGTGTGATTCTTCACCACGGCGTCGGCGATGTGCTGGAGCAGGGTGGTCTTGCCGGTGCGCGGCGGGGCGACGATGAGCCCGCGCTGGCCTTTGCCAACGGGGGTCATCAGGTCCATGACGCGCGTGGTGTAACGCTCGGGCACGGTCTCGAGACGGATCCGCTTGTTCGGGTTGATCGTCGTCAGCTCCTCAAAAACCGGCAGGTTTTGGAAGCTGTCCGGATCGGCCCCCTCCAGCTCGGTGAGGCGGAAGAGCTGCGGGCCGCGCCCGCCGCGGCGGGTCTCCCCGCGGATCCACATCCCGTCGCGCAGGGCGTATTTGCGAACGATCTCGGGAGTCACGAAGATGTCGTTGTTCGACTGCGCAAAATTCCGGCGGGACTCGCGCAGGAATCCGAAGCCTTTTCCGGAAACCTCGACGATGCCCTCGGCATAGGTCGCCGGGGCGGGCGGCGGTGGAGGAGTCACGGGCCGGGCAGGTGCAGGCAGAGTGGCTGGCCCGACGGGCGCGGCGACGGTTTGGTCCACCGGGAATTCAGATCGGACTTCCGAAACGGCTGGAGCGACCGGAGCGTCGGGAGAGGCAGGGGCGTCGGGAGAGGGCGGCGGGACCATCGCTTCGGGCTTGCGTCTGCGGGGTGGCCGCTGGGCCCGGGGGGCGCGTGGGCGCCGGGCTGGCGAGGCGGATTGTGTTTCGGGGGAATCCGGGGCGGCCTCGGATGGTTTCGGTTCTTCAGTCATGTTAAAATTCCGTCGGGTGGGGGATTGGCTCAGGGCTTGCGAATCATGGCGCGGTCCATATCAGGATAGGTCAGTCCGCCAACGGGATGATTCCCCGGGGACGGACAAAAAGTTCATACGATGTCACGCGACTTTTTGCAGGTTTCGAAATCGGAGACGGGAGAAATTCTCGAACCTCAATCGAACGACACACAGGACCATAAGCCGGTGCCCGCGATGTTGTCAAACATTTTTTCCAAGCTCGCTTCGGCTTTTCCGCTTTTGACAAGAAGGGACCGGTCTGCTACGGAATTTTGCCGGCAATGGATTTCTGCCTGACCTGCGGGTCGAACCGCTCCCTTCAAACGGAGCTGATGATTCCTGTCCCAAGGAGGAATGATGACAAATTTCGTTTCCGACCCGAAAGCGCCAATCGACACGGACAAAAGCAGCCATGTGGCCTAGCTATTTTGCGGTCATGGCAGGGGGTGCGCTCGGGTCGGCCGCGCGGCTGTGGATGTCCGGCACGATGGCGGCGCGGTTCGGGGAGACTTTTCCCGTGGGGACGCTCGCCGTCAACGCGCTCGGGTGCCTTGTTATCGGGGCGTTCACGGCGTTTACCGGCCCGGACGGCCCGCTCCTCGTCCCGCCGCTCATGCGCCAGTTTGTGAGCATCGGCGTGCTGGGCGGATTCACGACGTTTTCCTCGTTCGGTCTTCAGACGATCACATTGATCTCCGACGGCGAATGGTTCTACGCCGCGCTCTACGTGTTTCTGTCGGTCGCCGTTTGCCTTGCCTTCGTGTGGATCGGCATCATTCTGGCGTCTTCCCTCACCCCGAAATAATTTTCCCATGAAACACCTGCCCGAAGACGCCGTTCTGTTGAGAATTATGATCGGAGAAAGCGACCGTCACGGGCACAAGCCGCTCTACGAGGCGCTTGTGATCAAGCTTCGCGAACTCGGCTTTGCCGGCGCGACCGTTTTGCGGGGGCCGATGGGCTTCGGGGCGAGCAGCCTTCTTCACACCGCCAAAATTCTCCAGCTCTCGATGGATCTGCCGATGATCATCGAGGTCGTGGACACCGGGGAAAAAATCAACGGCTTCCTGCCGGTCCTTGACGAGATGATGGGGGGCGGGCTCGTCACGATGGAAAAGGTGAAGGTCATCCACTACCGCTCCGGCAGGCAGGAATCCCCCGCCGGAAACCCTTGACGCCGGCGGGTCCTTTTTTATGAAGAGGCCCTTTCTTCGCGCATGGAAAATTCCCGTTGTCCTGACTTGGCCGTAGCACTAGGCGAAAACGTCCTGCCCGTTTTCCCGGTCCTGCCAGCGCCGGATCCGGAAGATGTGGGCCGGCCGGGTGTGCGGGTTGAGGGCGACGAAGTTCCGGCTTCCGGTCCAGGCGAAACGTTCGCCGGTCAGCAAATCCTCCACCACATAGGTCTCGTTTTCCCCGATTCCGAAACCGGCCAGCGGAACGTGGACGAATGCGGTCTGCGGCTGCCAGGGATCGACCGTGACGACCACAAGAATGAGGTTGTCCAGGGAAGCGGTCGCCTTGCTGAAGCAGAGGATGCTGTCGCTCTCTGCCGTGTGGATGCGGAGGTTCGCATATTCCTGCAGAGCTCGGTTTTGGCGCCGGATCGTGTTCAGCTTGGCAAGAAACTCCTTGATGTTGCCGGGCGCATTCCAGTCGCGTCCTTTGAACTGGTATTTCTCCGAGTCGGTGTATTCCTCGCGTCCGGGGATGGGGGCGTTTTCGCAGAGTTCGAATCCGCTGTAGATGCCATAGACCGGGCAGGCCATCGAGGCCAGCACGGCGCGGATGAGGAAAGCCGGACGCCCGCCATTTTGGAGGAACTCCGGCAGGATGTCCGGGGTGTTGGTGAAGAAGTTCGCGCGGAAAAATTCCTTGAGGTCCGACTGGGTCAGCTCGGAGAAATACCCGGCGAGTTCGGCTTTGGAATTCCGCCAGGTGAAATACGTGTAGCTCTGGTTGAACCCCGCCTTCGCGAGTTCCTGCATCATTTTCGGGCGTGTGAACGCCTCGCTGAGGAAGATGGCATCGGGGAATTTTTCTTTGACCTCGACGATCACCCATTCCCAGAACGAGACCGGCTTCGTGTGCGGGTTGTCCACGCGGAAGATCCGGACCCCGCGCCCGCACCAGAAGAGGAGGACGTCGCGGAGCTCGTCCCAGAGCGCACGCCAGTTGTCGTTGTGGAAATTCAGCGGGTAGACATCCTCGTATTTTTTCGGCGGGTTCTCGGCGTATTTGATCGTGCCGTCCGGACGTTTGAAAAACCACTCGGGGTGGGAGTGGACATACGGGTGGTCCGGCGAGCAGTTGATTGCGAAGTCGATCGCGATTTCCATGCCCCGGGCGCGCACCTCGCCGACAAGCCACTCGAAATCCCCGAGAGTTCCAAGCTCGGGCGCGACATCCCTGTGCCCGCCGCCGTTCACCCCCTGCTTGTTGTTCCCGATGGCGTAGGGGACGCCGGGCTCGCCGGGCTCGCATTGGATCGAGTTGTTGCGGCCTTTGCGGTTGGTCGTCCCGATCGGGTGGATCGGCGGAAAATAGATGACGTCGAACCCCATCGCTTTTGCGTCGTCAACCCGGCCGAGGCAGTCGCGGAATGTTGATCCGGAATCGGGTTTCCCCTCGGCCGAGCGGGGAAAAAACTCATACCATGCGGAGAATGTCGCGCGCTCGCGCTCGACCCAGACCGGGTGGAGCGGTTCGGCGGTCGTGGAGATGGAGCGGTCGGAATAAACGGCCATCAGCGCGCAGAGGTCGGGATCGTGAGCGAGGGCATGCGCCTGCCCGGCGTCGGACGCCTTCATCGCGGCGGCGAATTTCTTCAGGGCGGCGGCATCTTTTTTTCCGGCGCGGGAGGCGGCGGACCCGATGAACCCGGCCCCCTCCAGGATCTCGCTTTGGAGATCACGCAGCCCGGCGCCAAATTTTTTTTCCAGCTCATGCTGCCAGGAGAAAAAGGCATCCCCCCAGGCTTGGATCGTGAATTCCCACGGCCCGGGTTTCGTCACGCAAAGGGTGCCGGTCCACCGGTCGTTGACGATCTGCCGCATGGGGGTCTCCCGCCAGGCGGCCGCCCCGGCCGGCCGCCATTTGAGCATGGCCGTGACCTCGTCGTGACCCTCCTTGAAGATGTCGGCCTCGACGGTGATCTCTTCGCCGATCGCACGTTTGATCGCGTAGCGGGCATTGTCAAGCGAGGGGGTGATCCGCCGGATGATGGCGGTTTCAGGCTGTTTGTTCATGGCAGTGTGTCGAGTATGCGGACAAGTTCCTGCAGCCCGTCAAGGCGGGACGCGACCTCGCGGAGCGAACGCCGGGCGGCGGGGATATGTGCGAGAAAGTCGGCGCGGCCCTTTTGAAGACCGAGAAAACCGTAGGCCCCGAGCGCCTGCATCAGCCGCTGGATGGCGCACCAGTCGAAGATCCCGCGAAAGTCGTCCGGAACATTTGCACAGGCCCGGCGGGCGAGGCGCTCGTAATAGCCAAGCAATTCCTCGCGCTCGGAGGCGTGCAGCGAGACGTAGGGATCGAAAAGGAGGGACGCGAGATCGTATTGCGCCAGACCGGGCCGCATCCCCTGGAAATCAATCAGCCAGGCCGTGCCGTCGTGGATCAGGATGTTCTGCGACTGGAAATCCCGGTGGACGAGGATCCGGGGCAACGACGCCAGGCGGGAGGCCGCGGCGTGAAGCGCGGGGAGTTCCGCCAGCCGCCGGACCTCCGCCGCCGGAAGACGGAAGTGGTTCCCGAGGCAGTGCTCGAAGAAATACCCCTGCTCCCAGAGGTAGAGCGGCTCGTTGAATTCGCGCTCGAGCGTGAGCTCGGCGCGGCCCATGCTCCGCGTCGCGGCGGAGTGCATTTTGAAAACCTCGATCAACGCGGACTCGTAGAGCGGACGGCGCACCGCCCACGGCTGGTCACGGAATGCCCACAGATCCTGCTCTCCGAGATCCTGCATCCAGATCAAACCCTCCGGGGAGTCGTGCAGATAAATGTGCGGAACCTGCACGCCCGAGGCGGCAAGGAATTTCGCGATGTCCACGTAGTGCCGGTTTTCCTCCTTGTGATCGGAATACTTCACCAGGATCATCGAGCGGTCGGAGGCACGGATCCGGTAAAACCTCCTGTCCGAGCCCCCTTTTTCGACGGCGGTGACTTCGAAATCCTCCGGCGTGTAGCCGGGAAAATTCACGACGGTGTGATCAATGACCTGACGGATGGCAAGCATGTGTGCGTGGAGCAGTCAACACGGCGGCCGCGCGCGAGGGAAGCCCGGAATCATGGACTTCCGTCTTCTGACTCTTGAGAAAATCCAATGAGCCGTGCTCCCCCCGTCCCTCACACCCAGCTTGGTCCTCCCTCCGCCGCCCACGGCTTCCGTGGTTTGAAACAGGAATTCAGCACCTTGGATTTTTCGAAATGAAAATAGGCAGTGGCTCCCCGTTCTGGTAGCCTGAGCGTATGAAAGTTGCGGCCATGGATCACCCCGGAAGTCGTCAGGAGGAACTCGGACAGTTCCTCACCGCGCCGCCTGTGGCCGACTTCATGGCTTCAATGTTCGGACCGCTACCCAGAGTCATTCGCCTGTTGGATGCTGGTGCTGGTGCCGGCGCACTAACCGCCGCGTTCGTCTCGCGTCTGTGTGAACAGAACCACGGTGTCCGCGCCATTGAGGCGACGCTCTACGAGCTTGACCCGGACATATTGGAAGCCCTCTCTGCCACCCGACTCAATGCGCTCGAAGAGTTTGGGTTGGGTCGGCACGCCGACCTTGCAGGCAAGCGATTTTGGCAAACTGCTAAACGGACCATATTATGAACTATTCGGAAAAACTGAATCGCAAACTTCAACCCCAGAGGGGGGGCGATCTGTTGGTCGTGGACTTGTTCGCTGGCTGTGGAGGTCTGGCACTCGGTTTTGAAGCGCAGGGGTTCTCTACCATTGGATTTGAAAAAGACCCGGACTGCTGCGCGACCTACCGGCGCAATCTTGAAGGCCGCTGTGAACAGGTAACCCTCACGCCTGAAACACCATTGCCCGCAGCCCGCGTTCTGATTGGGGGCCCGCCATGCCAGCCATTCAGCGTTGGCGGACATCAGAAAGGACTGGAAGACGCACGAGATGGATTTCCTGCATTCGTCTCCGCTACAGCACGACTACAACCCGACATTTGGCTCTTCGAAAACGTGCGCGGAATTCTCTACGGGAACCGATGGTATTTCGACGAGATCACTGCCGCCCTTCGCGACCTCGGCTACGTCGTCGAGTATCAGCTTCTCAACGCGGTGAACTATGGAGTTCCACAGAATCGTGAGCGCGTGGTCGTTGTAGGACACCGGGGTCGCTTTCGCTTTCCTGAGCCAAATGGAACGCAAGTGACCGTGGCGGACGCACTCGGCGAGATGCTCGTCCAAGCCCCCCCGGGTTCAAAATTTCTTACAGATAGCATGGATGCCTATGTCGCACGTTACGAAAAGGCGTCGTCCTGCATCCGCCCTCGCGATCTCCATCCAAACGCACCTGCCCGAACTCTCACTTGTCGAAACCTCGCCGGAGCAACCGGCGATATGCAGCGGATAAAGCTTCCTGACGGCCGTCGCCGTCGGATGCTCGCCCACGAAGCAGCTCGCTTACAGTCGTTCCCTGATTGGTTTCAGTTTGAAGGTGGGGAGACGAGTGTCTTTAATCAGATAGGCAACGCAGTAGCGCCACTCTTTGCATATCGCCTAGCCGAAAGTGTCCGAAACTACCTGGACAGCACAGAAAGATTGGGATGTGATGAGATTCAACGCCAAAAGCCATTGGTTCAAAAAGACTTGTTTGCGCTCGCCTGATGAAATCACAACCCACGACACGGATCGTCAATGGCAGCAAGGCCGACAGCCTCGTTGAACTATTCAACGAGTCGCTATTCGTCCTGGAGCAACTCGGTATTCCAGTAGTGGGACTCACCAATCGAAGGCTTGAGCGGCTCGCGATGGTGTTTCTCTCCCTCGCGGACGTTCGAGATAGCAGGGCGTGGAAGAATGCCAAGGGCCATGATGCCAGCCGTTCCTTGCGGAGCCGCGACATCATTGATTATCTGAACACTCATTTCGCCGAACACATATCGAAGGGTTCATACGACGACATCCGGCGGCAAGAACTCAAGCTCCTCACTCTGGGGTGCCTTGTCGAAACGAGTGCTGGGAATCCCAATTCATCGCGCAATGATCCGCGACGGAGCTATGCGATTGCGCCCATGTTGGTGCCAGTATTGCGCACGGCGGGGACCACAAAATGGAAGGCCTCTCTGACCAAGTTCCTCTCGGGAATCGAGACATTGATCCGAGCCATATCAGAAGTTCGACCGACTCAAACCCTTCCTGTAAAGTTACCATCAGGTGTAACACTCGGATTCTCGCCGGGACCTCACAACCTGCTTCAGAAAGCAATTATTGAGGAGTTCCTTCCCCGCTACGGTTTCGGCGCAGAAGTGCTCTATGTGGGAGATGCCGCCGACAAGTATATCGTCCGCGACGAAGCACGTTTGAAGGAACTGGATTTCTTTGAACTATCGCATGGAGAACTGCCGGACATCGTCGCCTATTCAAACAAGCGGCGATGGCTGTACCTGATTGAGGCCGTGTATAGCTCCGGCCCTGTATCTCCGATCCGACATCTCGAACTCAGCCGCCTCACAGCCCGATGCAAGGCAGACATCGTGTATGTAACCGCTTTTCTGAACCGAGAGTCCTTTCGGAAGTTTGCAGCCGACATTTCTTGGGAAACGGAAGTCTGGATCGCTGATGCCCCGGATCACCTCGTCCATTTCAACGGGGACTCGTTCATGGGACCGCATAACCCGAAGCACCAAAAGCCACGTCAATGAAAGTCCACCGCCTTCGAGAACCGCCGAACAATGCTGTCATTCGGCAATCATATCGCCTGGGAATCCGAGGTCTGGATCGCGGAAGACCCAGATCACATGATCCATTTCAACGGCGAACGCTTCCTCGGTCCGTATCCTGATGTGATGCCGACAACACAATGACGGCACCCTTCTTCGACTGCGGCATTTACCTCTGCGCCATCGGCGCGGGCGGAGAGGACAGTTGTTGGATGACTCCACATTTATTTGCTTCTTGATCCACTTTTCCGCCCGGTGGACGGACGGTGGGAGCCGAGCACGATGGCCGCGGCAATCGTTGCCATGGGAAGAAGCAGAGCCCAGAGCATCCCGGTATGGCAAAACAGAAGTCCGCTGAAGACTGCTCCTGCAGCGTAGATCACCCAGATCAGTCCGTATTTCCAAGGTTTGTTGCTGCCCGACAACTTTTCGGGAGTGCCGGGATTCTGCCGCGTCGGCTGGGAGGGCTTTCCGGGCAACAGCCACCGGATCATTCCGGTCGTGAAGTTCGTCAACATTCCGGTGATGTAAGTTGTTGTTTGACCTGCGTGGAGACGCAGCACGGCGGCGCTCTGGATCCCCATGGCCACTGCAGCCAGAGCAACCAGCAGACCGGTCATTTCGTGGCCCGGAGTCGATCCGGCTGCGAGCCAGAAGAGCAGGAGGCAGGCCAGCAGAAAAAGCTCCGCAATCAGGGCACTCACGATCCCTGATCGTCCGGGCAGGGAGCCTGGGTGACGGACGATAAAAAATTCCCCGATTGCGACCCCGGCGACATACCCGAGGACCGAGATGGCCGCGCTGATTCCAATCGCGAATTGACCGCGGGCGACGGCGACGGCGAGAAGAATCGTGTTGCCGGTCTGCGCTGCCGTCAAGACATTGAACCCCAGGATCGCCACCGCATCGGTCCCCCCGCCGGCAAAGGCCAAAAGCAGGAGCACGAGATCACGTCGCGGCTTCAAAATGGTCCGATTCCCCATTTGCATGATGCGTGCCCGCGAGAAATTTTCTGGCGTCCTGTTCGATCCGGGATGGTTCCACCGACTCGCCCGGGGTTGCCGCCTCGACACCGGAATGCGGACTCACGGGAGCGCAGATGTCAATCCCGACAACGTCCGCCCCCTCGCGTGCAAAGGCGACAGCCACCGCGCGTCCGATCCCCCGGGCGGCACCCGTGACAACAGCAACCTTGGCTCGGAGGCAACCGTCTTTTCCCGGGCGTGAAACTGGATGGGAACAGGAAGCGGGAATTTCGTTGTCCATCGGTTGAGCCTGAATCACTGCGCATGGGAATGCAAGGGTCCCTGCGTCATTGGAAAGCCTGTCCTCCGCTGTCTTGCTCCCCGTTTGAAGAAGTGGTTCCGACGTGCGGGGCGGATGCGCGGAAAGATCACTCCTGCATCCGGACCAGGCATTCCAGCAGGAACCCGTAGAAACCGAGTTGGAAAAGTGTCATCGAACGCGGGTCCTCAGGGTCCGGCTCCCCCTCGGCCACCATGTCTTTTTCGTCGAAACCGGATTCCTCAGCAATCGCCAGCCGGGCCTGGTTGAGGGCGCTGATCCAGGCATCTCCGTGCGATTGGGGGATGCGCATGTTCCGCAGCGATTCCTTGCTCCCGGAAGCTCCCCGCAGGTCTGCCTGCACGATCTCGCGTGCGGATTGGAAAATCGCATGGAGCTCCGGTTGGACGAGCGACTTCCAATCCTTGATGAGCTCTTCGTCGGAGGCCGGATCGGGAAAAAATCTTGTTTCGACGCGAGGATGTTTGGACGCCGCCCGCCCGGCGATCTCGCCGAGAAGGTGGAACAAGAAAGGAGGAATTTCCTCGAGGATCAAGGATCCGTCATCGGCGGCTTGGAGTTTCATTCAGGTTAACGGGGCGGGCTCCAGCGTGGCCAGAAGCAGGTGGCTGTGGAGTTGTTGGACGAAAAATTCCGCCTTTTCGCGCTCGCCGGTCCAGACGATGGACCGGCCCTTCTGATGCACCTCGAGCATGTGCTCTTCGGCCTTCCTCTGCGAATAGCCAAACACCCTCCGGAAGATGAGCGTGACATAGCTCATCAGGTTCACGGGATCGTTGTGGACGACAACATTCCACGGCGCATCCAATCCGACCTCTTCCAGGGTCTCTTTTTCCGGGCTGTCGAGCGATGGCATCGGGCGATGAGACCGCTACTTGCGGCAAAAGTAAACGAAGGCGGGCGGGATATTCGCGATGACAACCGGAGTGCGGCGGATTTCCCGGAAATGAGCCCCCAGTTTTTTCCGGAATGCGCGCCCCGCCTTCAGCCAGTGCGGGCCGAAATAGGCGAACGTCGCGAACGTCCCGTCCGGGTGCAGGGAAGAGGTGACCTGCTTGAGGATCGTGTCCTGCAGCACCTCGCCGAACGCCGCCCAAGGCAGACCCGAGACCACAGAATCCGGCGAACCATGTCCGTCAAGGTGCACCGCAAGCTCCGTGGCACAACCGGCGACAATCTGCGCCGATGGGAATTTCCCCGCGACCGACCGAGCGAGGTCCGTGCTCTTCTCGATCGCCAGGAAACGCGCCCCCGGCCGAAGGCTTTCCAAAATCGGCCCCGTCAACGCGCCGTTCCCCGGCCCGATTTCCAAAACGAAATCCGCCGTCGAAACATTCGCCGCCCGCACCATGCTCCGCGCCAGTGCCTGCGACGACGGCCAAACCGCCCCGACCGACCCGGGCGATCTCAAAAACTCACGAAAAAAATGCAGGGACATATCAACGGGCTGCCGCGCGGCTTTTTTCAAACTCTTCCGGGAACTTGGCGAGGAAGCTTTGTGTCGGCCAGGAACAGGCTTCTCCGAATGCGCAGATCGTGCGGCCTGCGATGTTGTCGGCGATATTCCCGAGGGTCTGCGGATCCTCCGGGCGCGTGCCGCCGGCGAGCATGCGGGTCGTCATCTTGGACATCCAGCGGCTGCCCTCGCGGCAGGGCGTGCACTGCCCGCAGCTCTCGTGCGCGTAGAACCGGTTCAAGTTGTTGAGCGCCCAGACCATGTCGCGCGAATCGTCCATCACGATCACCCCTGCGCTTCCGATCATCGTGCCGACCGACTGGAGAGTGGAGGCGTCCATCACGACATCAAGCATCGGAATCTCTTTCTCCACCATCGCTCCGTCCGGGCCCTGGACTTGGATTTGATAGATTTCGTCCGCCCGCATGACCTTTGCCGAACTGCCGCCCGGGATGACCGCCTTCAGGGTGCGTCCGGGTTTGAGCCCGCCGCAGACGTCGAAGATCAGCTCACGGAAAGTGACCGCGCCGCAGGGGATCTCGTAGATGCCGGGCCGCACGACATCGCCGCTGACGCACATCGTGCGGGTGCCCCCGTCGCCCGGCGCGCCCATCTTCGCATATTCGTCCGCACCAAGGCGGATGATGTGTTTGACGTGGCAGATCGTCTCGACGTTGTTGACGATCGTCGGTTTCATGTAGAGGCCGAGGACGGCCGGGAAGTAGGGAGGCTTGATGCGGGGGTAGGGGCGCTTGCCCTCGAGCGATTCCAGCAGGCTGGTTTCCTCACCGCAGATGTAGGCGCCCGCGCCCTGGTGGACATAGACGTCGAGATCGAATCCGGAACCGAGGATGTTTTTTCCGAGAAACCCCTTTGTGCGGGCCTCTTGGATCGCATTCCCGACGATGCGTGCGGCGTGCGGAAACTCGCAGCGGATGTAGATGTAGGCGAGGCGGGTGTTCGTTGCGAAAGCCGAGATCACAAGGCCCTCGATGAGCTGGTGAGGATCCTGGTGGAGGATGTAGCGGTCCTTGAAAGTGCCCGGCTCCGACTCGTCGCCGTTGACGACGATGTAGTGCGGTTTGCCGTCGTCGTATTTGATGAAGCCCCATTTCGTACCGCACGGGAAGCCCGCACCCCCGCGCCCGCGCAGGTTCGCGGCCTTGACGGCGTCCACGATCTCCGACGGCTTCATGGCCAGCGCCTTTCTCAGCGACTCGTATCCGCCGTGGGCGAGGCAGGTTTCGATGTCCGGCGCGTAGCCCGGCCTGCTGATGTTTTCAAAGATGATGCGCCGCTCTTTCGGATGAGGCGGAGGAAGGAGTGAGGGCATGATTATTGGAGTCTTGCGACGATCGAGGCGGCGTCGGAGGGTTTGATGTTCTCGACGAGGTCGTCGTTGATCAACGCTACCGGCGCGCTGCCGCAACTGGCCAGACACTCGACAAATTCCACGCTGAATTTTCCATCCGGGGTCGTCGGGGGGGCGCTCCCATAGCCATGCTGCCCGGCATGCGGGTCCAAACCGACCGCCTCGCAAAATTTTTCCTTCACCTCGTAGCTTCCGGCCATTGCGCACGCGAGCGTCCGGCAGACCCGGATAATCGTCCTGCCGGCGGCCTCGCGGCGGAACCACGGATAGAACGTCACGAGTTCGAGGATGTTGACCGGAGTGAGATCCAGCCGGGCCGCAATCCACTCGATCCCGGAGTCGTCCACCAATCCAAAATGGTTTTGCCAGAGATGGAGAAGCGGCAGTGAGGCGCTGCGCTTGGAAACCGGATAGTGGCTGACCAACTCATCCGCCTCTGCCAAAAGGGCGGGGGTCATGTGGTCGGCCTGGCGCGTTGTCGTTTCGCTCATCATGTGATTTCTCCGCTTTTTTTCGCACGCTTCAAGCAAAACGATTCTAGGCCGGCAAAGCCGCACGGGTGCGGTGCGGGGGGAGCCCCCTCGGCAACTGGGCTTTTTCCCCGGATGTCTTCACCCGGTAGTAGGCGGACCCGACCCAGATTCCCCATCCGGCATCCCACTCGTGTTCGCAATTCGCGCACCGCACGGATTTTTCCATTCCCGGAACCCAGGGGTTCTCGCTTTCGCACTTCGGGCAGATGCTGACGAATGCCGGCTGGGCTTGGAGGAGAGGCTCCGCCATTTTTTCAAGCGGCACATCCAGATCCTCGGCATCCATGAGAAGATCAAAATTCTGCTCGCGGCTGCAGCGTTCGTAATACCGGTTGTGCGCGGCATCCATGAGCTTCGCAATCCCCCCCGCGTTCAAAAACCGGTGGTCCCTCCGGTCGTGCATCATGTGCAGGGCGAGGAGGATTTTCAGGCGAGTCTGTGTGGTGATGCGGATGTTCTGCTCCGCGGCCATGACGGCAAACATCTCGGCAACCTCCGCCGGCGAAGGAAGAGAAAAATGGATGGTTGCCCGGAACCTTTCCTCCGTTTCCTGCGAGTTGCAAAGCACCGGGCGCACGGCATCGCGCGGACCGGTGAAAATCAAAATTGTATCCGTCCCGCAGGTGGCAAGCGCCTGACGGAGGATCTCCCTGGTGCCGGAGAAAGCGAGCCGCGCATCGCGCCGGTTGCTCTCTTCCGGGGCATGCAGCATGAGAAGCCCGCCACGTGCGGATTCCACAGCCTGCGCGATGCTCGATCTCCCATGCAGCAGGTCTTCTATCCTGGTTTCCACCAGGTTTCCGTTTCCAGACAGCAGCCCCAGAGCATTCAGCGCCCGGGAAAAAAGAACCGCCGCCTGTCTGCGTCCGCTGCCATCCGGCCCCTCGAAAATACAATGAAACTTAAGCGGAGGAACCGTCAATCCCCGCTTCCGGCGCTGCAACGCGGCATGCGCCTGGTGGAGGATGTTTTCAATCGCCGACTTGAACTCGCTCATCCCGATCTCTTGGCGGAGATCGAAGAGCACCGACGCAAAAACATCATCTTTTGCAGGCGGGATCGGGACCCGTTTTTTTCGCTGGGTGATCCCGCTGCCCGCCGAATCAACATCCAACCCGGCCGAGGGGTCCATCTCGCAAAAATCCAGAGCTCCCGTGACGTTTCCCAACGTCACATGCGCGTAATCCGTGGTTTTCTGCTCGCGAAACACACAGCCGTGCATGTGCAGCGGCCCCCCCCCGCTCATCATGAATCCTCCCTGCAGCTGTTGCTCGAACAGGCAGAAGAGAAATTCCACCTCCTTGCAGTCTTTCAAATGCGCCCCGACCTGATTGCCAATAAAAAGGGTTCCCGCACAATAAACGGACGCCCCTTTCGCGTGAAGACCGGCGGACGGGCTTTCCGGGTCGTTGCTGCACGCCCCCTCGACCCGCGCGTGCATCAATGCCAGCACGCAATCCTCGCCCGCAGAAATTCCGCCGGGACACCCGGACACCGCCGAGCCCCAAAGCTCCGCCGTCGCCCCGCCGGAGAGGGAAAGGCCCACCTCCGCGCGGTCCAAGCGACAGGATTCGCAATAGAGCGAGGCCTCCGGTCCGCTGATCTCGATCCCGCCGGAGACATGGCAGGAGGACAGGATCACACAACCGCGGTTTTGCTGGATGGCAAGGTCCCCCGGGGTGTTCCCGCTGATAGAGATTCCCGAAAGCCAAAGACAGATGCCTTGGTCCAAGATCATCGTCGGCCGGTTTGGCGTCCCCTTGAGGGTCACGGTGCCGGGGCGCATCGCCCGCAAGGTCAGGTTTCCGGTCGTCTGCGGCGTGGGGTATTCCCCGGGGGGGAGCATGATGCAATCGCCGCGCCGCGCCTTCCGCACAGCGGAGAGGTAGGCTTTCAACGGGAGGGACCCGTCTTCCGGTTCCTCGACAAAAACTTCACGGGTCTTAAAGCCCGAGGAGATCTTTTCCAAGATGCCGGGAAGTGAGGAGTTGCGGATGACGGACTTCATTGTAACTGAACGATCAAACAGTGCGCCGGTCATTCCGGACCAAGCCAATCCAAAGCATTATGAGTCAGGATGCATGACAAGTCCAGTCCACAATCACAATTGGCAGGGTCATTTCCCCTGTTGCTTTTGCCGGCCATCGGGCGCAACCTGCATTCGTTCCCAGCCCACGGATTTTTCATGAGCCAACCTGCCAGCACCCTCGATCAACTCAAATCCTTCACCACCGTTGTCGCGGACACCGGGGATTTCGAATCCATCCGCAAATACACCCCGCAGGATGCCACCACGAATCCCACACTGATTTACAAGGCCGTTCAACTGCCGGAGTATCGGCATCTTTTGGACAAAGTGATCTCGGAAAACCGGGGCAACCCGATGGCCGGCGGGGCTCTCCTGCGGAAAGTGATCGACGATCTTCTGGTTGCCTTCGGGCGCGAAATCCTGGCGATCGTGCCGGGCCGCGTGAGCACCGAGGTGGATGCCCGGCTTTCCTTCGATACCGGGGCCACCGTCGATAAGGCGCGGTATTTGATCGGGCTCTACGAAAAGTCCGGCACGCCGCGGGAACGCATTCTGATCAAAATTGCCTCGACCTGGGAAGGGGCCCGGGCCGCTGAAATCTGCGAGAAGGAAGGCATCCACTGTAATCTCACCCTCATGTTTTCGCTGCCCCAGGCGATCGTCTGCGCGGAGGCGGGAGCGCGGTTGATCTCCCCGTTTGTGGGACGGATTTACGACTACTACAAAACCGTGAATGGCAGGGACTATGCCGGAGCGGACGACCCCGGTGTCCAGTCGGTCGGCCGGATTTACACCTATTACAAGAAGTTCGGCTACGCGACCCAGGTCATGGGGGCAAGCTTCCGGAACAGCGGGCAGATCACCGGACTGGCGGGCTGCGACCTGCTGACGATCAGTCCGGATCTGCTCGAGGAACTCCAGAACTCGCAGGAACCGCTGACCAGGAAACTCGATCCGGCCTGCGCTGCCGACGCACAGATCAGCAAAATCTCTCTTGATGAAAAATCCTTTCGTTGGATGCTCAACGAAGATGCGATGGCCACCGACAAACTGGCCGATGGAATCCGAAAGTTCGCCGGCGACATCGTCAAACTGGAGGGAATGATCGAAAAAAACCTATGAAAACCCTTTTCCTTGCGGCAGCCCATTTTGTCTTCTTTGCGATTGGCGCAGGTTCTCTCCACGCCGGCGAGGCGGAGTTTCCCGGATCCGTGCCGGTGCTCCTCTCCAACCAGTCCGTGAGAAAGGATCTGGCACTCACCCAGGCCCAGTGTGCCAGCCTGGACCGGATCCGTGCGGATTATAAATCCGACGCGCGGACGATCACCGCAAAATTTCCGGAAAATGCGTCCGGGCGAAAAGCGGCAAATGAGGTGCTCCGTCAACTCAACGCCCGGCACAATGCCGCCGCCTTGAAAGTTTTGACTCCGGCCCAGCGGCAGCGTCTCGATCAAGTCGGTCACCAGACGCTGGGCGGACTGATGCTGTTTGTGCCGCGCATCCAACAAAAGTTGCAGCTCACCAAGGGGCAGATCGGCGCCCTTGAGGCTCTCCGTGAGGAAGGGGAGGCATTCGCCGACAAGGTGAATCGCGCGTTCGAGGAGGGGGAAATCGGACTTCAAGAACGCCTCGAGAGCCTGCGCGCCTGGCGTATCAAGCAGTCCGCCAGGATTCTGCACGTCTTGACAGCCACCCAGAAAAACTCGCTCCTTCAGATGCAGGGGCAGTCGTTCAAGCCTGCCTGACGAAGGCCATATGGCTATGCGCCTCTTTCCACATGATCTTTTCCCGCTTTCCGGACCAGGGGATTTCCCGGAGTTTTTCTAAACGGATCTTGCAGTGAAATTCACACTGAGCACACCGAGCACCCCCTTGCGGGATGCCTTTTATGTCGGGCTCTCCGTTCTCCTGTGTTTCATCGCGTCGGCCTATTTCATCTACAACCAGGCCAGCGCACGGAACAACATCCACAACCGCCAGCGGTTGGAGTCCATCGCCTGGCGGACAGCCAACCTGCTGAATATTTCGGAACACACCCGCCTCTCGTCAATCCCGGGCGAACAAACCACCCAGCAGGACTATCAGTTGGCGCAAAAACCCGTGAGGGAGGCGAAGAACGCGGAGACGATGCTTTCGCGGGTTTATACCATATCATTCGATGAGGATGTCCCGCGCATGGTCTTGGACAGCGAAGGTTTTCCGGCGCGGACTTGGGAGAGGCTTCCGCTCCAGCCCGGAAAAAGCGGGGACTTCAGCAAGGAAACCCTCTACTTTTGCGCCCTTTCGGTCCAGAAGACAGGCAAAGGCTGGAGCGGGGAAATTTCCTATCCCGGCTCAACCGATTCCTTCGTGGTGGCCATGGTGCCTCTTTTTTCGAGCCCGGGAAATCCCTCGGGCGTGCTGGTCATCGAGTCCACTTCCGACCGTCTCCAACCGACACTGGCTTCCCTGAGGTCCGCCGCATGGTCATCGGTCATCATCGGAATCATCGTTTCGCTCACGGTGGCCATGGCGGTTTATTCCTACCGCCGCAGAAATCTGGTCGATGCCAACCTGATCGAGAACGTGACGCGTGCAGAAGGCGCGCTCATCGACGCGAGCGGCGAGGCGATCTACCAGTTCGACACGACATCGGACACCATCTCATGGCGTGGGAACCTCAGCGAGATTGGATGGAGCGGACAGAATGCTGCGCCACGGAGTCGCCGCGACTGGCTGGCGTGCGTCCATCCGGACGATGTCCCCAAATGCCGGGCTGTCTGGAGCGACTCGAATGCCAGCAAGTGGAATGTGGAATACAGGATTTTCGGCAAAAACGGCCACCTGAATTGGCTTCTCGACCGCGGCCAGCACATTGCCGTAGAGAGAAACAACAAAACCGCAGTCGGCACGATCCTCAATATCACGCCCTTGCGCGAAACGGAGCGCCGGCTTCGGGACGTCGTGGATGCCGCGGGCGAGTACATCTGGGAGGTGGACGCCAACGGACATTACACCTACTTGTCGGAGCGCGTGGTGGACGTGCTGGGCTACCCGATCGAAAAATTGCTCGGGCAGCACCTGCTTGCGTTGGTTCCTCCCGAGGAGGCGGATCAAGTCCGCGAGAAAGCCGAGGCGTTTCTTGCAGAGCAGAGGCCCTTCCGCGACTTCGAATACCGGAAGATCCGGGGCGACGGCATAATCATTTGGCTCAGCGTGAACGGCGTGCCTGTCAGCAACATGGCCGGTCAGATCACCGGCTACCGCGGCGCCGGCCTCGACATAACCGCCCGAAAAGCTGCCGAGCAGGAACTGATCCGGGAAAAGGAAGCCGCGCAGGCTGCGGACCGGGCGAAAAGCGAGTTCCTGGCGGTCATGAGCCATGAAATCCGGACGCCGCTGAACAGCGTTTTGGGATTTGCCTCCCTGCTCACTGAGACAACGCTGGATGCCGCGCAGAAGGAACAGGTGGATATGATCCGGTGCAGCGGAGATGCCCTGCTCGTTCTCTTGAATGACATTTTGGATTTCTCAAGAATCGAATCCGGGAAGATGCCGATGCAGCCCTCTGCCGTTGAGATCCGAAATTGTTTGAACGATGTCGCCGACCTCTATGGTGCCACAGCCCTGACCAAGGGACTGGCCATCCGGGTGGAGGTGGACACGGACGTGCCGAAAGCACTCTGTACGGACCCCGGCCGCCTTCGCCAGATTCTTCTCAACCTCATTGGAAATGCCGTGAAGTTCACTCCTGCCGGAGAGGTTGTTGTCACCGCAAAAAGAGGCGGGCATGATCCTGCCGATGGACGGTTTCCCTTGCTGGTGGAAGTGGCGGACTCCGGAATCGGCATTTCCCCCGACCGCATTGGCCGCTTGTTCAAGCCGTTTTCCCAAGCGGACTCCTCGACAACGCGGCGTTTTGGAGGCACCGGTCTCGGACTGGTTATTTGCAAGAGGCTCGCCGAACTTTTGGGCGGAGACGTGAACCTGCTGAAATCCTCGTCCGCGGGCAGCGTGTTCGCGCTGGAACTGCCGCTCGTGACGGTGCCGGTTTCAACCGAGCCCGTTGAGGAGGACGCCGGGACTGTTCAGGATTTCGCCCCGGACACGACTTTGCGCATCCTCGTCGTCGAGGATAATCGCGTCAACAGCTTGCTTGCCCAGCGGATGCTCTCTTCGATGGGGGTTTCCAGCGACTCCCAGCCAAACGGTCTCGCGGGGGTCGAAGCTCATGAAAAGCAACCCTACGATGTGATCTTCATGGACCTGCAGATGCCGGTCATGGACGGCGTGGAGGCGACAGAGCGGATCCGGGAATTCGAATCCTCCCACCAAGAAATCCCGAAAGTCTACATCATCGCGCTCACTGCCGATGTCCTGTCCGGTGTCCATCAGCGTTGCATTGCCGCAGGAATGAATGCCTACCTCAGCAAACCGATTCGAAAATCCGAGATGATGGAGGTGCTGCAAAAAGCCTGCACGACGATCAAAAAAGTCCGGGGATTCCGAGCTGCGGAGGTGTGATGAAAAGCGGGGGGACGCCCCGTTTTTCCAACCCGGCACCGGATCTTCACTCTGAGCCCGGAGATATTTTTGCCTCTTCCCGGAGGAGTATTGCCCGCTTGCGTTCCTCCCCCCACCGGTAGCCGTGGATCTGGCCGTTCCGGTGAATGACACGGTGACACGGGACAAGATAGGCCACAGGATTCGCCGCGCACGCGGTGCCCACCGCGCGCGCCGCACGCGGGCGCCCGATCTCCTCTGCGATCTGCGAGTAAGTCCGCACCTCCCCCTTGGGAATTCCGAGCAAGGCCCGCCAGGCTGCCACCTGAAACTCTGTTCCAGTCACATAAACCCGGATCCGGCGATTCCTGACACGGGGAAGCGGGGCACACGGAGAAAAACCGTTTTTGGGATAAACCGTTACCGTTCGCGTGCGCCCGCCTTCGAAGATCTCTGCGGCCAAAGACCGTGCGCCCGGATCATCACGCGTCCACCCGTCCACCATCGGGAATGTGGCGCCGGGATCCCCTGTCTCCTGATCAGGAAACTCCAGATGGCAGATGCCCCGCCTGCACCAGCCGAGGTGGCACGCCCCATACGGAGAATCCGCAACGCCCCATTTTCCAGGAAGAGGGGGCATCCGGATTTTTGTCTTCGAGGACAGGGAGGCTTCCAGTTCAACTCTCATCGCTTTGTGTTCCACTCGCCGGTGGCGTATTTTTCCTCATCCAGTCTGCGGCACAGATCGGCGAATTCCGGAAACGGAACAAAAGGGATCACGTCATCAGCAAGAGAACAGATCAAGGGATGCGGGACCCCCCCGTGCAGAGACCCCTGATACAAGACCCCGCTCCGGTTCCGGCGCAGGGCCCCGCCGCAGATTTTTTTTCCGCGACGAAGAATGTCGTGAAGGGCCGGACTTTCGAAACACGCCGGCCCCGCGCGGCAGTCCTCCGCGCCGGCAAGGCGGGCATCCTCGTCCCGGAGTGCCTTCAACAAAGCTTGGTGGATCCCGCGATAGATCATCTCCGGACGCTCCAAGCAGAGGGGATGCGGAGCCGGCACGGCGAGGGCGAGGGTCAAATCCGCGCCATGAAATACCGTGCCTCCGCCGGTCAACCGTCGCACCGCCGGAAGGCTGCCGGCCAGATCGCGCGCCTCCGCATACCGCTGGGCATAGCCGAAGGTGACTGCGGGGGCCGCCCACCGGTAGATGCGAAGCGCCGGCTGTGAGGAAAGCACCAGCAACGCCTCGTCCGCGGCCATTTGCCCGGAAGGGGGCCTCTCGGTATCGTCCTCCCAGACTTGCAAGAGAGAAAACATGATTGCGGAAAAATAGCACCCCCCGCACCGAAATCCACTCCTTCTGCTTGTCGCGCTGGACGCCGGGTGATTAGATTGTCGGTTCATATGGCAAAGCAGGCACTCGGCAAGGGACTCAGCGCATTGATCAACACCCGTGTTGTCAATCCCGCTCCCGCAGAGGATCTGGGGGAACGCATCCAAATGCTGGCCGTGAACCGGATCCGTTCGAGTCCTCTCCAGCCGCGCGTGGACTTCCCGGTCGAACACCTCCATGAGCTGGTCGAGAGCATCAGGGAACGCGGGATCATCCAGCCGCTCATTGTCCGGAAAGTGGACGGGCACTTTGAGCTCATCGCCGGCGAGCGCCGCTGGCGCGCGGCCAAAGAACTGGATCTGGCGGAGGCCCCCGCCATCGTCCGCGAGGCCACCGACCGCGAGGTTCTCGAACTCGCGCTGATAGAAAACCTGCAACGCGAGGGGCTCAACCCGATCGAAGAAGCCTCCGCCTATCAGCGGCTTTCGGGAGACTTCGGGCTCACGCAGGAGGACATCGCCAAACGCGTGAGCAAGAGCCGCGCCGCGGTCGCCAATGCCATGCGCCTGCTCGATCTCGCGCCGGATGTGCAGTCCCTTCTCAAGCACGAAAGACTCTCCGTCGGCCACGCCAAAGTCCTCCTCTCGCTCAAGTCACACGAGGAGCAGAATTTTCTCGCCGACCAGATCATCCGCCAGGGAGCCTCGGTCCGAGTGGCCGAGAAACTTACCGCCGCCCACCTCGCCGCCACAGGAAAATCTGCACGCACGCGCACAAAAAAACCCCCGGGTGGCGCGCAGGAACTCGCTCCGGCCGTCCAGCGGGTCGAGAATATGTTAACGCACCGGCTGGCCACACGGGTCGTCATCCACCACAGCGAAAAAAAGGGCTCCATCCATATCGAATACTACGGGAACGATGATCTCAACCGGATCCTCGGGACCCTCGGCCTGACGGAGGAATGATCCTGCGGGCCTGCGCGGAGTTTCTTCAAGACTGAGGCTGAGCGCCTTCCAGTCTGTTAGTTGGAAGTGCTCGGGGGGGGACTTGAACCCCCATGCCTTACGGCATACGCCCCTCAAACGTACGTGTCTGCCATTTCACCACCCGAGCCATTGAGTTTGCAAAGCTACCGGCGGAGAAAACTTTGGCAAGAGAGAAATTTCCGCTTGCGGTGGGAATCCTTTTCCATCAAGGTAACCAATTCTCAACGAAACGAAATTTTATGGCATACGCAGTGATTCAAACAGGCGGGAAACAATACCGCGTCGCCGAGGGCGATGAAATCGAAGTGGAAAAATTGGACTTGGAAGCCGGGGCAAAGGCCGTGCTTTCCGAGGTTCTTCTCGTCGCGAACGGTGCGAGCGTCACGATCGGCGAACCTCTCGTGGCCGGCGCAAAAGTCACCGCCGGGGTCGTCGAGCAGTTCAAGGATGACAAGGTGATCGCCTTCAAATTCCGCCGCCGCAAAGGCTACCACCGCACGGTCGGCCACCGACGCCAGCTCACCAGGCTCAAAATCGAATCCATCTCCACCAAATAACTCGTCATGGCTCATAAAAAAGGACAGGGAAGTGTCAAAAACGGACGCGACAGCCAAAGCAAACGGCTCGGCGTGAAAAAATTTGGCGGCGAGTCGGTCATCCCCGGCAACATCATCCTGCGCCAGCGCGGGACGAAGTTCCATCCGGGCCGGAATGTCGGTCTCGGACGCGACTACACGATTTTCGCCCTTGTGGCGGGAAACGTGAAGTTCGACCGCAACGGCCGCCGGGTGAACGTCGAGACCGCAGCGGCCTGATCCCGCCGCGCACTCACGGCACAGGCTGCCGCCCCGCCGCGTGTCGGCATTACCCTAGAAAAAGCAGTTGGATTTCACGCAAAGGGCGCAAAGCACGCCAAGGCAGAAAGATACGCAAAGGATTAGATAGAAAAAGTGTCACCCCAATGGTGAGTGCTGTATCTTTCATAAATTCCTTCCTTTGCGTGCATTGCGTCCTTTGCGTGAGTCTCTTCTTCTGGATTTAGGATTACGCACGCGGGTAAAAAAATATTTCGCACATTCGACAGGCCACGCACGGAGCCCGTGCGCCACGCCGCTCAAGATCCGGGCGTAAGAAAACGCCCTCTTTGCGGCGCGGCTATTTCCAAAAGGAAAAGTGTCCGATCCAGGTCCAGATCTGCGAGCCGAAGAAAATCAACGCGATGGCCACGGCAATAAAGTAGAGGAGCGTCGCGACTCCCCAGGCCAGCGAGACAATCGCCATCAGGCCGTCGCGTTCCAGCCATCCGACGCACGCAAAGACGATCATCAGGGCGGGAAGCGAGTTGTTGAAGGGAAGGTTGGCGACGGGAACCGCGAGGAGGGCGCCTCCGACAAGAATCAGCCATCCGACAAAGCGGTTGCCCCGCGGGCCGGAGATCCAGGACTCCAACCGGGGCCGGGTGAACTTCCTGCAAAAGGCGAGCAGGCGCTTGCAGAAGCGAAGCACAGCCAGCCAGCCCTTGCCATGGATGCGGAGGCGCGCGGCGGCGGCGGGCAAAGACGGTCGGGCGCGCCCCATGCCCATCTGCCAGCCCACCGCGATGAAAGTCAACCCGCCGATCATTGTGAGCGGACCCAGGGAAAACGGCTGGACAAACGGAACCGCGAGCAGCAAAGCGGCAAAGCAGAAACTCGAGCGGCCCAGACGGTCGAGCATCGAGCCGAGAAGGATCCCTTCCGCCGCCGCATGCTCCAGGCACTCGTCAAGCGCGGCGTCGATCTCCCCGGGTTCCTCGGACGACATTTTCATTCAACCCGAAAACGGTTTTTCTCCGTGTGAGGAATCGCCGGATCCGGGTTCAAGGGGGTTGCCGTCTTTTTGGGAATAAAGAGAAAGGCAACAGGGGCAGCGCTGCACACGGGCGGGATGCCCGTGCCCGCTGCATTCTTTCAAAGTGAATCGCACGGGGTTAGGGATAGCTGAGAACCGGCGGCTTTCAAACAGAGAATCCTTACGGGCGGGATTTATCGGGAAATTGCAGTTGCCACCGGCAGTGCGTCCGCTCATAAGAACACCCGCCATGTCTGTTTTCCTTGATTTTTTCCTCCACGCCGAAACCCACCTGCGAACTTTTATCGAGCACTACGGTGTCTGGATTTATGCGTTGCTCTTCGTGATTGTGTTTTGCGAAACCGGGCTGGTTGTCACCCCGTTTCTGCCGGGGGATTCCCTGCTCTTTGCCGTGGGGGCGCTTGCCGCGCAGGGGATGATGGAGGTGGAAATCATCGGGCCGCTGCTGTTTTGCGCGGCGATTCTTGGCAACACCACCAACTACGCCATCGGTTCGTGGATCGGGCCGAAGGTCTTCCACTTCGAGTCCGGCTGGTTCTTCCGCAAGGACTACCTGATGAAGGCGCACGCGTTTTATGAAAAGTATGGCGGTCGCGCGGTTTCCCTCGCGCAGTTCATGCCGATCGTGCGCACGTTCGCGCCGTTTGTGGCCGGCGTCGGGAGCATGACCTACAGGAAATTTATCGCGTTCAACGTTCTGGGCGCGGCCCTTTGGGTCGGGATCTTCGTCGGGGGCGGATACTTTTTCGGCGGGCTGCCGTTCGTGCAAAAGAACATGAAGCTTGTCATCTTGGGGATCATCATCGTCTCGGTGCTCCCGATTGCTGTCGAGTTCGTCAAGGTCCGTCTGGAAAAAAGGCAGCCGACATAACCGGCCAGTGCCCGCAGATCAGCGAAGGGAATCAAAAGGCGCGGATCCTTTCCGGTACGGAGGCAGACCTTATTCGACGTCGGTGCGGAACGGCGAGGCCGGGAGGCCTTCCTTGTTAAAGAGGTTCACCTCCGGCACGTTGGCCCATCCGTAACGCACGGCAACCGGCGCCGCCACGTCCGGGCTGGAGACAACCACCGTGCCCGCCTTGATTTCGGCCTTGGCAGGCACAAACTTCTTGTCCGCGCCGGCAATTGTGAAGCCTTTCAGCTCCCCGCCCCTGGCCACCAATCCGCCTCCGATGTGCTTGAAGCTCACCAGAGCCTGAGCCCCTTCGATCTTCAGTCCTTCAAAAATCGGGCCGGAGCATTCGATTTTTTCGCCATAAGCCAGGGCGCGCGCGGCCAAGGCAAGCCTGACGCCGACCGGTTCCTTCTGTTTGGGATGGATGTCTGTGGCGTTGCCAACGTCCGTTGTAACGGCCATCCCCGTGTTTGGCACTTTCTTCAAGGTCAGCAGTTGCGCCTCGCGGATCTCCGGCGGCTGGCCGTTATACGGCGCGATCTGCACGAAGAGGAAGGGAAACTCACCCTGGCCCCACTTCTCACGCCAGTCGGCGATCATGCGTGGAAAGAGGGTTTGGTATTCCTTGGAATTGCCGGCATTGGATTCGCCCTGGTACCAGATCGCTCCTTTGATGGCGTAGGGGAGCAGCGGCGCAACCATGGCATTGTAAAGAACCGTGGGATTTTTTGGGCCGCCCTCGGGGGGGGCGGGTGGGTTCGGCTTTGGGGTGGCTGGCTGCGGCTTCGGGATTTCCGGCTTGCCTTCGGCTGCGGCCTTCTTGTTCTCCACGGTCCAGGCTTTCAAAGCCTCGTTGTAGGCATTGCCGCACTCCTCGTTCCACTGCTTGAGCTTTGCGTTGTAGTCTTCCATGGCCTTCGGGTACCTGGCTTTGGCCTCGGGGTAGGCGGCCGCCAGAGCCTTGATGGCGGTGACATAACCTGACAGCTCAGGCTCTTTCTCCAAGCCTGTGAGGCTTGTCCAGGCCTGCGCCGGCGTGCCGCCCCAGGACGTGTGGATCATCCCCACCGGCAGCCCCGTCGCCTTGTGGATGTCGCGCCCGAAAAAATAACCGACCGCGGAGAACCCGGCCACGCTCGCAGGAGTGCATTCGGCCCAGGAGCCGACCGCTTCCGCCATCGGCTCAAGCGCTGTCTTGCGGGATACGGTGAACATCCGCAGCTTAGGGTAATCTGCCTTGGGCGTCTCGGTGGCCGCTGTGTCTGTGCCACTGAAGGAGAAGGCCATGTTGGATTGGCCGGAGCAAACCCAGACCTCGCCCACGAGCACATTATTCACCGTCACCGTGTTTTCGCCCGCAATGGTCAGTGTGAAAGGGCCGCCGGCCTTGTGCGGGTTGAGCCGCACCATCCACTTGCCATCCTTGGCCACTGTGCTGGCGTTCTGCCCGTCAAACGTGACGGTGACTTTCTCTCCATCTTTGGCGGTGCCCCAGACCGGCACGTCAATGCCTTGCTCTAGAACTGCACCGTCGGTGAAGAGCGGGTTGGGCTTCACTTCGGCCCATGCGGAGGAAGAAAACGACAGCGCTGCCAGGAGAAGAAGAACGGGAGGTTTGCATTTCATGCACACAGTTAGCCATATCGCGCATGAAGAATGAAGAGGTTTCTTGGAAATTGCCGTGACACCGCGCGCCGCAAACCACACCGCAAAGCTCTCTTCTATCAGATTCAGATGACGCATCGTATGCCTTGTCGCAGGCATCATTCTGAGCTCACGGTTTGAGGATTGCCAGCGTCCTCCGCCCGCCCCGTTCGATCAGGAGCAGGATCCCCCGTCCGGGCTCCGTCGTTTCCAGCGCATTCTCCAAATCCTTCCGGCCGGCGACCGGACCTCCGCCGGCCTCGGTGATGATGTCCCCGCGCTCGATTCCCGCCACGGCTGCCGGGCTGCCGGGCTCGATCTCCGTGACAATCACGCCGCCTGGGGCTTGGCGGCGGATGCCGAATTCCTTCAAAGATTCCGGGCTGATATCGCGAAAGGAAAAGCCCGGTGACTGCGGCTGCGGGGCAGGGGAGGGACGCGCCTTTTTTTGCGGCTTCGGATGCGCCGAGGCTCTGACAAGCGGGGCGGACTGTTCGCCGGTCATCACCTGCAGATTCAGCATCCGTCCGGATCGCCAGACATCGAGCTGCACGGCCTGACCGATTTTTTTGGAGAGGATTTCGTGCTGGAGGTCATCGGCGCGGGCGACATCCCGTCCGTCCACCCGGAGGATGACATCGCCCGACCGGAGGTCGCTGGATTCGGCCGGTGCGCCGGCTTCGATGCTCCTCACCACAACGCCTTTCGAGAGGCCCGGAAACAGATCCTGAAGTTGCGTCGCTTCCTCAATGCCTGTGATCATGACCCCGAGCCACGGACGGCTGACCTTTCCGTGGGCCATGAGCTGTTCGGCAATCGTTTTTGCGGTGTTGATCGGGATGGAAAATCCGAGTCCGCGGTTGGTCCCGCTGATGAGCGTGTTGATTCCGATCGCGCGTCCGTCAATGTCGCAGAGCGGGCCGCCGCTGTTTCCGGGGTTGATCGAGGCGTCGGTCTGGATGAATTCGTATCCGCCGCCGATCTGGAGGCTGCGGCCTTTGGCGCTCACAACCCCGACTGTGAACGTATAGGGAAAATCCATCGGGGTTCCGATCGCAAAGGCGAACTCCCCGACCCGCACCGCATCGCTGTCGCCCAGCTCCATGGCGGGGAAGTTGCCGCCCTCAATCTTGAGCACCGCCAGATCGCTGCGCGTGTCCACCCCGACAACCTTCGCCTCGAATTTCCGTCCGTCCTTCAACTTGACGGAGATTTTCTCCGCGCCCTCGATGACGTGGGAGTTTGTGAGGATATGCCCGTCCGGGCGGAACAGGAATCCGGATCCCACATTCGGTTGCTCCCGGACCGGGCTGCCGTCCGGGAATTGCAGATAAAATTCCAGGCCTTGCGGAAGTCCCACCATCGGCACGGGGAGCGAGCGGACGGATTCGATGACGACCACGCCCGGCGCCGCTTTTTCGAAAACGTCGGCAAAGGAGGTGTTGAGCTGGCGCAAGGCTCCCGGCGGGGGTTGCGCATTCCCCCCGCTCAGAAGTGCAATAAGAAATCCGATGGAAAACAACACGGGCCTCATGTGTTGGAAAGTAACCCGCTTCCTGCGTTTTTCAAGTGCCGCCCCCTTGGGCGGGCGCGCCGTCCGGCATTGCGGCTTGGACATGGGGGAGGGCTTTGGTAAAACAGCGCGACGATGATTGCAAACCCCGAACCCGTGGAGCAGCCCTATCGGGAGGAAGCCTGACCCATGACCGTCTTTCTTCGCGTGCTGCCCTATGTCCGCCGGTATCCGCTGCTGGCCTTTGCGACGCTCGGCTGCGCGGTGATGGGCACGCTGATGGTGGTGATTTTTCCGGTGGTCACCCAGAAGATCGTGGACGACGTGATCCGGGGCAACCGTCCGGAGCTTTTGTTTCCGCTGCTGGCGGCCGGCTTCGGGGGATTTTTCCTGCAGGAGCTTCTTGACAGCCTGCGGATCATTTTCAACAACCACTTCGAGCAAAAAGTCATCTGCGATCTGCGCAGCGAGCTCTACGGGCATATCCAGAAACTCCCGCTGCCGTGGTTCGACAACCGTGCGACCGGCGACATCATGACCCGGCTCATCGAGGACGTGACGAGTGTCGAGCGCGTGCTGATTGACGGAATCGAGCAGGGGACGGTCGCCGTGCTGCAGATCCTGATCGTGAGCGGGCTGATGCTCGCCTTCAGCCCGGCGCTGACTTTGGCGGCGCTCATTCCGATTCCGTTTCTGGCTGCGGGAGCGTCCGTTTACACCCTGACCGCGCGCTCGCGCTACAAGCTCCAGCGCAAATCCGTCTCCGCGCTGAACTCCCTTCTGCACGACAACATTGCCGGCATCCGGCAGATCAAAACCTACACGAGCGAGGACCGCGAGCAGTCGCGGTTCGATGCCGCGACCGATGCGGTGCGGAAAGCCACGCTTGTCGTGATGCGGGCCTGGGCGATCTACCAGCCGTCCATGGGATTTTTCACCTCCTGCGGAATGCTCCTCATCGCCGGATACGGCGCGCGCGAGGTCCTGGCCGGGCGGATGGACGTCGGCGTGCTCGTCGCATTTTTTGTGCTCGCGCGATACCTTTATGAGCCGGTCGGACGGCTGCACCAGTTGAACCAGATTTTCCAGGCCGGTCGAGCCGCCGGCGATCGGGTGTTTGAAATCATGGACTCCGAGGCCGAGGTTCCCGACAGCGCGGAGGTTGTTTGCAAACCCATGTCCGGGGCCGTCGAGTATCGCGATGTCACGTTCTCCTATTCCGCGGATCTTCCGATTCTCTCGGGCGTCAGCCTGAGCGCCCGGGCCGGGGAGACGATTGCGCTCGTCGGCCCGACCGGCGCCGGGAAATCCACTCTCGTGAACCTGCTGGTCCGGTTCTACGAGTTCAGCGGCGGAGAGATTTTGATCGACGGAATTCCCCTGCGGAAAATTCCCAGGAAGCACCTGCGGAAAAACATCGCCGTCGTCACGCAGGAGAGTTTTCTTTTCAACGGGACGACTGCGGAAAACCTGCGTGTCGGCAAGCCGGATGCCACGGAGGACGAGATGTGGCGGGTGCTGGAAGCGGCCAACGCGGCGGGCTTTGTGCGCAGGCTTCCGCGCGGTCTTCACTCTCCCCTCGGGGAGCGGGGAGTCCGCTTGAGCGTCGGGGAGAAGCAACGGATTTCGATCGCCCGTGCGCTCCTCAAAAACCCGCCTGTCCTGATTCTCGACGAGGCGACCGCCAGCGTGGATACCGCCACCGAGGCCCTCATCCAGCAGGCCCTCGACCGGCTCATGGAGCACCGGACCAGCTTCGTCATCGCGCACCGGCTTTCCACCGTCCGCCATGCCTCCCAGATCCTCGTGCTGGATCGCGGAAGCATCGTCGAGAGGGGGCAGCACGAGGAACTGGCCGCGAAAGACGGGCTCTACGCCAAACTCTGCAGAAGCAGTTTCATGGAAACCGGCGGGCAGGAGGGTCTTCAGGACCGGAATGCCGCTTGACCATTGGTTTTCACAGCGTTTATCTCGTCCCTCAATGATCTCCATTCCACTCTGGGCAGGCTCCGCGCCCCATGCAACAGGCACCGGGCCGGACGATACTCCGACACTCGATATCTACGAGCCTTTCGGCATGAAATTCTCCGATGCGGCGGTGTTGATTCTGCCGGGCGGTGGGTACGAGAAACTTTCCGGGCAGGAAGGGGAGGGATTTGCCGGCGTGTTCCAGCTCTACGGCTTCAGGGCCTTCGTCCTCAACTACCGCCTCGGATCGCACGGATACCGCCACCCGGTGATGCTCGAAGACGCGGCCCGGGCACTCCGGATCGTCCGTTCCCGCGCTGCTTCCGACGGATTTCACCCCAACAAGATCGTGATCATCGGCTCCTCTGCGGGTGGGCACCTCGCGGCGACTCTCCTCACAAAATGGGACGAGGGAAATCCGTCCGACCCGGACCCGGTGGAGCGCGTGAGTTCGCGTCCGGACCTCGGCATCCTCTGCTATCCGGTCATTACCATGGGTCCGCACGCCCACGCGGGGTCAAGAGCCAGCCTTCTTGGGGAGAATCCATCGCCGGATCTCATCGAAGACCTCTCCGCCGAAAAGCATGTTTGCCAGAACACCCCGCCCTGCTTCGTCTGGCATACCTGGCAGGACGGGAGCGTTCCCGTGGAGAATGCGCTCCTCTTTGTTCTCGCCCTCCGTGCTGCCGGTGTGCCATTCGAGTGCCATATTTATCAGGAAGGAGTTCACGGGCTCGGCATGAAGGACGGCATTCCGTGGACCGACGACTGCCTGCGCTGGCTGGCGAGGCGGCTGGGCTGAAATGACCTGTTGACAAAATTGCCGCATAGTGTTCCCATGGACACTATGGGCACGACCGACAAACAACTCGCTGTTCTCGAATTCCTCCGCGCACGTCGCAGAGACGGGCTCCCGATGCCGACTGTGCGCGAGATCCAGGCGAGGTTCGGGTTTTCGAGTCCGTTTGCCGCCACGCGCCATTTGATGGCCTTGGAGAAAAAGGGGTTTCTCAACCGCGCGGGCGGACGTGCCCGCTCGATGGTGCTCAACGAACCGGGCCCCCCGCGCTGGTGGAATATTCCGCTCCTCGGCGCCATCCCTGCAGGATTGCCGGTGGATGCCGTCGAGCAGCCGGACCGCTGCATTACGGTGGATCCGGACAGTATCCGGCTGCCAAAAAATTCCCGGACGTTCGCGCTGGAGGTTCGCGGGGATTCGATGATTGGTGCCGGCATCCTTGACCGCGACGTCGTCATTCTCGAGATCTCCGAGCCCCGCCACCGCGACATTGTCGCCGCCCTGATTGACGGAGAAACGACGCTCAAGCGGTATCTTGTCGAGCTCGGGAGGCCGTTCCTTCGTGCGGAAAACCCGGATTATCCCGACCTGATTCCCGCACGGGAACTCGTCATCCAGGGAGTCTTCCGCGCCCTCATCCGAATCCATCACCCACGCCCATGAGAACGTCCCTGCGCAAACAAAAACCCCAGGCTTCTGGTGAGGATCTTTGGTCGTGGGCGGAGCGCCGCAAACCTCCGGTCCTCCGGGAAGATCCGCCGGCCCGGACGTCCTGGTATCGCGGGGTGCTCCGCAAGCTTTCCTCCCAGAAGGGGTAGAGCGATGCCTCACTCCGCCTGACCGGCAACGAAGCGGGCGACTTCGGCGGACGCCTCAACCGAGAAGGCTTTTTCCGGCAGCGGAGCAAACGTCAGATCCTGCCGCCGGATTTCTCCGCCCTGCCAAATCCACGCGCCTTCGCGATAAGGCCCGACCAGGCGCGGATCGCTCCAAGTGTGGATCCCGAGCATCGGCACACCGAGCGCAGCCGCAAGGTGCATCGGGCCGCTGTCCACGCTGACAACAAATCGTGCGCCGCGCAAAACTCCCAGCAAAGCGGGCAGCGACGTTTTCCCGGCGAGATTCACAACGCCCTCCGGCAGCCCGCCGGGCACCTCGCCCCCCCCGACGATCACGACTGCCGCAGAATTCCGCGCCCGGAACTCCGGGAGAAACGTCCGGATCGCTTCCGCTCCCAGGGATTTCCCCACGCCCCGGGCAAACGGGTGCAGGACAACATACCGATCGGGGAGTTCCGGCGCGATGCCCGCCGGAAGCGGGAATTCGCATTCTATTGGAACATCAATCCCCAGCAGGGGCAGCACCCGTAAATACCTCCTCACCGCGTGTTCGGACGGGCTCGTCTCCGCGCTGCGATGGTAAAACATTCCGGCTCCCTCTCTCGCGTCTCCGAGGCCGCAAACCATCTTGCCGCCGCTGCATCTTGCCATCAATGCGCTCCGCAGGAGTCCTTGCAGATCCAAAACCACATCCGGACGCATCTTCCCGAGCCCGCCATACCAGCGTGCCGCACGCGCCCAGCCAGCCACCCCGCGAAACTCCTCCCGCGGAAAAAGCCTTGCCGTGGAGACCGCCGGATTTCCCTCCAGCAGCGGAGCCCAACGCGGGTCCACCACCCACGTCAAAACCGCATCCGGCCAAGCCCGGCGGATTGCCGAAGCCACGGGCAATGCGTGTACCACATCCCCCATCGAGCCGGGTTTGATCAGCAGGACGGAGCTCATCGCACGGTCACGCGGCCGGGTGAATGTTTGCCGGCCGCTGCGCCGACAGGGCGGAGAGGATTTTTTCGATGGCGGCTGCGGCGGTGATGCCGTGCTTGGCGCGGAGGACCGGGACGCTGCCGTGCTCGATGAACTGATCCGGCCATCCGATGCGCACGACCGGGGTCGGGATGTTCTGGTCCGCGAGGTGCTCGATGACCGCGCAGCCGAAGCCGTTGGCAAGCACATGGTCTTCCATCGTGCAGACGACCTCGCACCCGCCGGCAAAAAATTCGATCGTCGCGGCGTCGAGCGGCTTGATCCACCGGGCGTTGATGACCGCGGTTGAGATGCCCTTTTGATCGAGGGCCGCGGCGGCCTCGAGGGCGGGCTCGCACATGTTGCCGAGCGCAAAAATCGCAACGCGCGAGCCGTGGCGGAGGACCTCGGATTTTCCGATTTCGAGGATCTGCGGTGTTTTCTTCGCGGTGGCGCCGGTGCCCGCGCCGCGCGGGTAGCGGATTGCGATCGGGCCATCGTGGTAGTTCACCATCGTCCAGAGCATGTCGGCGAACTCCTCCTCGTCCTTCGGCTGCATGTGGACGAGGCCCGGCACCGCACGCAGGAACGCGATGTCGAAAAGCCCGTGGTGGGTCGGGCCGTCGTCGCCGGAGAGCCCGGCGCGGTCCATGCAGAGCGCGACATTGAGGTTTTGCAGGGCCATGTCGTGAAGGATCATGTCATACGCGCGCTGCATGAACGTGCTGTAGATCGCGAGGAACGGCTTCATCCCCTGCACGGCGAGCCCGCACGCGAAGATCGCGGCGTGCTCCTCGGCGATCCCCACATCAAAAAATCTCTCCGGATGGCGCTTGGCAAAACCCACAAGCCCGGTGCCGGTCGGCATCGCGGCGGTGATGGCGACGATCTTGTTGTTGTGGTCGGCAAAATTCGCCAGCGTTTTTCCGAGGAGTTCGGAATAGGTCGGGGTTGGTCCCGCGTCGGTCTCGCCGGTATCCAGTTGGAATTTTCCGAGTCCGTGGAACTTGTCGGGCTTTTCGAGCGCCGGGCCGTAGCCTTTGCCCTTCTGCGTGAGAATGTGAAGGATGACCGGTTCGTTCTGGGTCTTGAGAAACTCGAACGTCTCGGTGAGCAGCCCGACGTCGTGTCCGTCAACCGGCCCGTAATACCGGATCCCGAGGTCCTCGAAAATGACGCTCGGGGCGAGGAGGTTCTTGAGCCCGACCTCCGCCTTGTGCGCGAACTTGCGGGCTTTGACCCCCGCGATCCACTCGACGAATTTTGCCGCCTTGTCATGCAGGTGCGCGTAGGCCGGGTTCGTGACAATCCGGTTGAGGTATTCCGCGACCGCCCCGACATTTTTTGCGATCGACCACTCGTTGTCGTTGAGGACGATGATCAGGCGCTTGGTGGTCGAGAACACGTTGTTGAGCGCCTCGAAGCTGACCCCGCAGGTGAAGGCCGCATCGCCCGCGACGCAGACGATATGTTCGTCGCCTCCCAGCATGTCGCGCGCGGCAGCCATGCCGAGCGCGGCGGAAAGCGCGGTGCCCGCATGTCCGGCCCCGTAGCAATCGTGTTCGCTCTCGGAGCGCAGCAGAAATCCGTTCAGCCCCCCGTATTGTCGGATGCTGGAAAATCGCCCGCAGCGCCCGGTCAGAAGCTTGTGAACATACCCTTGGTGGCTCACGTCGAAGACAATTTTGTCGCGCGGGGTGCTGAACACCCGGTGGAGTGCGATCGTCAACTCGACGACTCCGAGGTTCGGCCCGAGGTGCCCGCCGGTCGTGGAGAGCACGCGGATGAGTTCGTCACGGACCTCCGACGCCAGCCTCGGCAGAGCCTCCGCGGGAAGCGCCTTCACATCGGACGGCGAATCGATCCCGCCCAGAAGCGAGGGGGCCTGCGGTTTCGAGAGCGGCTCAAGCATCCGGATTTTCAAAATCGGCGAGCTCCACCGCCCCCCGCGCGTCGCGCGTGATGATCTGAATCCGCTTTTCGGCCGCATCCAGCTTCTCCTGGCAGAACTTCACCAGCCCGACGCCTTCCTCGTAACGCACGATCAGCGTCTCGAGCGGCAGGTTCCCTTCCTCCATCTCCGCGACAATCTCGGAAACCCGCTGCATCGCGGACTCAAGTGTCGGCTTATCAGGTTTTTGCGCCATGCCCACATATCAATGAAATTCCGGCGGAAACGCAATCAGGATCGTCCGGGCGCGTGCCCGCCCGTTCGGAGACTGAAAATCGTTTCGGGGTGGTGTGCCGCACACGGACGCCCGTTCCCCTTTGGAAGCTCCGGAAATCTGCAGCTTTATGGCCTGCTCCCTCGGAAAATTTGGCCCGGAAAGCCTTGTTGTGAGCTTTCGCAGATTGCTCGGAAAACATACGATTCCCAACTGGGCTGCATCGAGGCGCGTAAACCTCGAATCTCGCAATGAAAAATCAGTGGGATGAAGATTTCTCAGCCTTGCGAACAACATCTGACAGCTTGATGTCCATCGCTTTTGCAAGGGCTTGGCAGAATATGACGGTCGGGCTTCTTTGGTCGTTTTCCATCATCGTAATGGCAGTTCTGCTGACTCCTGCCTTGGTGGCCAGACTCATTTGGGAAATGCCGATTCGCAGGCGATGTTTTCGCAACTCGCGAACAACGCATCGGGACAGGCTTTCGGCATGATCGAGGTTCAAGACACGTCTTTTGTGCCCTTGACCTGCCTCTTTGGTCTATGTCACTATAGTGTCCACCATGAAAACACCAATTGTTGTGCGGTTGTTCTCTGCGGTTTTGATTCTCAGCTTTGTTACCGGGACTCTCGTCGCTCAAGTTTCCCCAAGCCCAACGCCGGTTCCTTCACCCACGCCGGATTTGGAGAAAACGAAGCAACTCGTTGAGAATTCGACGGTGACTGTGGCGTTTTCCGAGGCTGACCGTGCTTCGGGTGCTACGGGTTTCGTCATCGAGCGCGATGGCAAAAAATATGTCGCCACCAATATTCATGTATTTGAGGGACAGGGCCGGATCGAGGCGGACGCACTCTGGACAGAAGGACCGGCGACTCTAAAAATGGGAATGAGGGATGCAAGCAAGGCGAGAATCAAATCTTCATTTCCACAGTTTCAGGCTTTTTCACGAGCAGCAAAACTTCCGACTTTCAAAGCGCGGGATGGGTCAGCCGTGGTTGCCAAACCCATTATTTTGATGTCAGCAGCCAGGGACATCGCGCTGATTGAGGTTCAGACAGAGATTCCAGCACTAAAAATCCAAAGCCCTTCGGTCGTTTCAGCGGGGCAGGATTTCCTGGCGGTTGGCAATCCCGAAGCTGAGCACACACTGATCAGATTGGATGGACGGTTTGACGGGGTGGGTCCGGACCGACTGGAGCTGAACGTCTTGCGGGAGAAACTGAAACCTGGAATGTCCGGCGGACCGGTTGTCAATCCTGCTACTGGAGAAGTGATCGGAATTATCACATACTCCGTGAAAAAACCGGAAAAGCGTGGCGATGAAATTCATGATTCTGACCGCGGGCCAGTGGTCGTTCAGAGATACGAAGAGGTGATCAGAAACTTCGCCTACAGGATGGATAACCTTAACGACCTTCAGCCGGTGGACTGGCCGACATTTGCAGTTCAGTGCGCGAACATCAGAGCCATGAAAGAGCGAACTCATAATATTAGAATAGCTGGCTACGGGCTTTTGAAAGAGTGGTCGGGTGGTATTTTTAACACCGGAAAGTTGGAAGGTCTCGAAATCCCCAGCGATTCCGATTCTTCCGTTTCGATGGCCTTCAATTCCCTTGTTCGCGATTTGGAACGATTAAAAGGCACGGATGAAGTGTGGAAGCGATGGGAGAGATACCAGAGGGATCTGGAGTCCCTTCTTATCAAAGACATAAGTAATCCAGCCATGCAGGTTACTGTCCCTTACCTTCGTCGCCTCGTGTCTGAAACCTCAGACGACAGTATTGCCACTGAGCGCAGAGCGCTCGCTGGAAACTTGCGAAAAGAGTCTGGGAAAATGAATACGAGCTCCGGGCGATAGTTGCAGGTTGTTTCAGCCCCGACTTCTGCGCTCTCGGATGACTTCCAGCTCCAGGACGGCGTGAAGATCCTTTGGGCGTCCCATCGCCCGCTTCGCAAGGATGAGCGCGTCCAGGGTCAGTAAACGGATTTCCGTCCCGCCAATCCGGATCGGTTCGCTGGCTTTCCGGCACTCCTCAAAGGAACCAATTCCCTTGATCTCCCCGAGCAGGTCCAGTTGGCCGAGGTCTGTGGAAAGATACAGATTATTGAGCGTGCCCGCCTCCGCCTGCTCGCGGGTGAAGGGCAGGCGCCCGGGAGTCATGCGGTGGACAGGGTGGAATTCCTCCAAGGCCTGCCACGCCCGGCAGAGGTTTTCCGGCGACATGTCGCAGACCACATCCACATCGCGGGTGAGGAGAGAGCTTCCCCATGAGGCGACACAAAATCCGCCCACGAGAACAAATCGGCAATCATTTCTCCCAAGCTGAACAACAAGATCTTTGAGATTTTCCATTTCAGTTGCGGGCGGCTTGCAGTGCTTTTACAAGATCCAGAGCCGCTTGATTTCGGTCAATCCTCTGCTCGGGAGTGAGGCGCAAGTTTTCCTCGATGAGTGACAGGTCGATTCCGTAATCAGCCGCCCGCTCGGCTGCTGTCCTTCCGTCGTCGGTCCGCCAGAACAGATCAGGATCGATGGCATGTGTGCTCATTGTTTTCATGGGACCAACCGGAAATTTCAACAAATTACGATTAGGAAAAAGTCTAGAGTTTCTCATGAGGAACTCAAGCAGAGAGCCAGTAATTATCAGGCGGCGATACCGCAGCGACGAAGGCCGGCTTCACTGGAGATTTGCAGTGGTGTCATCGTGACAGGGGAAGGAATCCGGCAGGAGCAGGGAGAGGGCTTCCCCGGAGAGAAAGAGGGAGCCGGTGATGAGGGTCGGGGCGGTCTGCTCCCCGGCGGCTTCCAAGGCGCGCTGGAGGCTGGGAAAAGTTTGGGCCGGTCGGTCGGTGAGCGCGGGAAAATTCCGGATGTCCGCGCTTCTGGTGCTCGCGACCGGAACGAAGAAAAAGTCATGGGCGATCCCGGAGAGGATGCCGATCATTTCGGCATAATCCTTGTCGTTCAGCGCTCCGAAAACAACCGTGGCCCTGGCGGAGCCGAACGCCTGTTTCCAAGTTTCCACGAGGCATTTTGCGGCGTGCGGGTTGTGCGCGCCGTCCACGATGAAGCGCTCGCCGATCCGTTGGAAACGGGCCGGCCAGGTCACCGTGCTCAGTCCTTGTTGGATCGCCGTCTCGCCGGGATCAAACGATGCCGCTTGAAGTGCCGCCAGCGCGACGGCGGCATTCCATTTTTGATGTTCCCCGCAAAGTCCGAGCGGACCGGCGTGGGGAGCGGTGACAAAAGTGACCGGGCTGCCGCACGCGCGGGCGCGGTCCTCGATCACCCGCCGCACCTCGGGAACCTGCGGGGCCGAGACCACCGGAATCCCGGGCTTGATGATCCCGGCTTTTTCCGCGGCGATTTCCGCGATCGAGTTTCCAAGCCATTGCGCATGGTCCATGGCAATCGGCGTGAGGATTGACACCAGCGGCACGATGGCGTTCGTGGCATCCAGCCGTCCGCCCATCCCGGTTTCCATGATGACGACCTCGCAGTTCTCGCGGGCGAAATGATCGAGGGCGAGGACGGTCGCAATCTCGAAAAATGTGGGGGAATGGTCCCAGTCCTCGCAGCCCCGGCGGAGGCGCGTGAGGATGTCCGCCATGTCGGAGGCGCGGATCATCTCGCCGTTCACCCGGATGCGTTCGCGGAAGCTCGTGAGGTGCGGGGACGTGTAAAGCCCGGTGCGGAGGCCCGCCGCCCGGAGGATGGAATCCAGCATCGCGCAGACAGAACCTTTGCCGTTTGTCCCGGCGACATGAAAAATCCGGAGCTTGTTTGCCGGACAGCCCGACACGTCGAGGAGCCGCCGGGTGTTGTCGAGCCCGAGCTTCACTCCAAAGATTTGCGCGTTGTAAAGCCACGCGAGCGACTTGTCCGGGGTCACTTCTTTGAGAAATAGCCGAGCAGGGAGCCCAGGGTGGAACGCATTTTCGAGCGTGGGACGATGAGGTCGATCAGTCCGCGCTTTTCCAGAAACTCGGCGGTCTGGAAGTCCGGGGGCAGCGTTTGATGGGTGGTTTCACGGATCACGCGCGGACCGGCGAAGCCGATCATGCTGCCGGGTTCGGCAATGATGATGTCTCCGAGCGAGGCGTAGCTGGCCATGACGCCGGCGGTCGTGGGGTTGGTGAGGACCGCGATGTAAGGGAGCCGGGCCTGGGCGTGCAGGGCGAGGGCTCCGCTGGTCTTGGCCATCTGCATGAGGCTGAGCATGCCCTCATACATGCGGGCGCCGCCCGAGGCGCACACGAGCACGACCGGCAGCTTGCGCTTCGTCGAGAGCTCGATGATCCGCGTGACTTTTTCCCCGACGACCGAGCCCATCGTGGCGGCCAGAAAGTTGAAATCCATGACCCCGAGGCCGAGAGGAAAGGCGTTGATTGTCGCGGTGCCGGTGATGATCGCGTCCATCAGCCCGGTTTTTTCTTTGTAGCTCTTGAGGCGGTCGGCATAGGTGGCAACGCCCTTGAACTGCAGCGAATCCACCGAGGTCAGCGCCGCGTCCATTTCCGTGAAGCTGTCCGGATCCACAAGGCTGGCGATGCGGTCCCACGATCCGAGCGTGAAATGATGCCCGCATTTCTGGCAGACGTGCAGGTTTTCCGAAAGCGCAAGGTTGTGGATGACCTCGGCGCACGACGGGCATTTTGTCCACAGCCCCTCGGGCATTTCGCGGGTCTTTGCCAGCCGCGGACGGAAGAAGGGTTTTTTAAAAATGGCCATTGTGGTTTTTCTATCCGCGCGCCGCAGTGAGCGCACGGACCGACCGGGCTCCCGAGCCCAGAAGGACCGAGGCGCAGGCATCCAACGTGGAGCCGGTGGTCAGCACGTCGTCCACGAGAAGGAGGTTCCTGTTCGTCACATCCGCATTCTTGCGCAGAACAAACGCATCCCGCAAGTTTTGCCTTCGATGCTTCCTGTCGAGTTTCGTCTGGGTCGTGGTGTAGCGCTGGCGGGACAACACGGGAACCACCGGGATTTTGCAAACCCGGGAGAGCGCCTCGGCGAGGAGCTCCGCCTGGTTGAACTCCCGTTCGCGAAGCCTCCGGGGGTGGAGAGGCACCGGGATGATCGCGTCCGCGTTCCAAGCACTCAGCCTTGGGTCCGAAAGCCCCTCGTCCATCCAGGAGGCGAGAGTGCGTGCGAGCCACATTTCGCGTCCGTATTTCAGTCGGTGGATCATTTCCCTCACCACCCCGCGGCTGCGGACGACGGCCACGGCGCAGTCGAAAGCAAACTCCTCTCCCTGGCAGTTCGGGCAGGTGAAGACCGGGGTCATTCCGTCATACGGTTGCGAGCAGACCTCGCAGCGCGGCGGGCGGATCCGTTCGATCCCGTTTTCGCATGGGCGGCACAGCCTCTCATGCTGCGACACCGCGCAACCGCAGCCGGCGCAGTGGGCGGGAAAAAACAGCGAGCCCAGCGGCTCAAGAATGGCGGAGAGAACCTCTGGCATGGCGCAAGTAGAGGGCCGCCATCGCAGCGGTCAGAAGAAGAGTGCAGGCCGGAACGAGCCCGGTCGGCACCGCGCCGCTGACCACATTCGGCCCAACCCAGGGCAGAAGCGCTTCCGGGGGCTTGATGCGGAATTTTCCCAACCACTGGAGCCCCTGCTGTCCGGCGATCCATCCGGCATGGATGCCAATGGCGAGGAAAAGCGAACGCGTCCGCAGCGTGGCAAAGGCGAGGATCAGCCCCGCCAGAAGCAAGGACAATAATCCCCATCCGAGGATCGGCCAGGCGGGCGCGCTGGAAAACGCCTGCGGGATCTGCCCGAAGCCGCTGAGCCAGTCCACGGGAGGCTGAACCTCCGGTCTGGCGACACGCATAAAATGCACGAAGGCAAAGACGGCCGAAGAGAAAAACGCGGCCGCCGCAGGCTTCATCGCACGCAGGCAAAGCCCGAGCAAAACCCCCCGGAATAAAAATTCCTCGAGCACGGCAACCGCCGGGGCGGTCGCGAGGATGCGAAAAATTCCGGCGGGAGAAAAATCGTGTTTCAGCCGGTAAATCTCGAATGCAAAGTATCCCGCGGCCAGCAGGAGAACCGGAACCAAGGCGATCCCGATTCCCGTGAAAAGATCCCGCCAGCCGAGCGGATTGCGTTCGAGCCCGAGCTCGCCGAGGCGGCGGAGCCCGATCCATCGAAAGGCCGGCCACAACATCACCAGCGCGGAGATTTGGATGCAGCGGCTGAAATACCTGTGAAACGGGAATCCCTTCAAAAATGGGAGAACCCCATTTTCCGCGAGCGCGCTTCCCGCCCAATACAGGGGAGGGGACAGCAGGCAGGCCAGCAGGATCACCGCCGAAAAATAGGCCAGGAGGCGCGGAAGCACGGGATTTGATTTCACCTGCCGCACGGTATGCGCTAATTTCCGCCGCAAGACAAGATTCACAAAAAGGCTTTCAATCGCTTGACCGACTCCCATGCGAACGATAGGTGGTTGCCGGTTCAATTTTTGAAAATCCGTGACATGATGCGAAGAATCTTGGTTCTGGCGGGCGCTTTGCTGGAGCTTTCCTCATGGCACGCCGCTTGCATGGAAAGCGTTCTCAGGATCAAGCCCGACGGTGAGATCCGGCGTGCGGATTTCCGGTGCCTGAGCTTTTCCAAGCGGGAACCTTCCGCCGTGCTCGTGCTTTGCCCCGGACAGAATGGAGACGGCGCGGATTTCCTTGCGGATGAGCAATGGAAATCCTTCGCCAAGACGCACAACCTCGCCATTCTGATCCCCGGCTTTGTCTCCGACGACGAGGACTTGAAATCCGGCAGGGGATATTTCGTGGCATCCCGCGGATCCGGAAAAATGTTGCTGGAGGCTCTTCGGAAAGCCGGTTGGGCTGATGTGCCACTGCTTCTGTATGGATTCAGCGGCGGGGCGCATTTCACGATTTCTTTTGCCGCATGGTCGCCCGGGAAAGTTCTGGGATTCTGTGCCTACTCATTTGGTTGGTGGACGCCGCCGCCTGAGAATCTCACATGTCCCGCGCTTATCGCCTGCGGACAGTTCGATGCGGTTCGCTACGGCTCTTCCTTTGCCTATTTCCAAGCCGGTCGCCGCCAAGGAAAACCTTGGACATGGGCCAGCATCAAGGGACAGGAGCATGACCGGTGCCCGAAGTTGGATTCTTTTGTTCGCGAGTATTTTCAATCCCTTCTTGTGTCTTCAACTGAAAATCAAGTGATGGTTGACAATGTGAGGAAGAGTCTGATGAAACGGACGGCATGCGATCCCTTGACGACATCGGTTCTGCCCTCCGAAACAATTCTCGAATCCTGGAGATCCCTGCACCATCCATGAAATCATTGATTTCTTTTTTGCTGTTCGCGGGCGTATTGAGTTTTCCTTGTCAGGCGCAGATCCCAAGCCAGCCAAAGCCAGCTCACCTCTTCGAACGCGTGGTGCAGACCGGAGAGGAGTCCCAACCGGAGATCGCCTTGCTTCTCCGTCTGCCGGAGGGACACACGCCTGAGACCCCGACAGCGAAAGGGGTTCTGGCCTTTTGCACATGGGAAAAGGAAGAATCCTCCCTCCGCCGGCGACTGCTGAACGATACCGACTCGCTTGTTCTCTATGCCAAGCGCAACAATCTCGCCATCCTGACATGGAACACCGCCACACTCTGGAAAACCGGAAAGAGTTTCAACCAGATCAGCCGCGCGCAACTTCGCGCTCAAGACCAGACCTTCGACACTGTTGCGCGGGCTTGGGAACGCGGCGTGAAGCAACTTTGCAAAGAGCAAGGCCTTCCGCAGAGCGGATTCCTCCTCTACGGAATTTCACGAGGCGCCCACTGGAGCGGACGTCTGGCCTTGCGGGCTCCCGAAAAATTCCTTGCCGTCCATATTCATGTCGCGAACAGCTACGACAAAGCGTTGGGGAGTTCTGTCGGTCCGCTCTGGCTCGTGAGTTCGGGCGATCTCGATGTCGGTCGTAACAACGCACTCGCCTTCTACCGGCTTTGTCAGACCAAAGGACTTCCCATCATTTTCAAAGTCGCCAATGGACTCGGCCATGCGAGCAGCCCGGAGATTGAACGCCTGCGGAATGCGTTTTTTGATTATGCGTTGGAAGTCAGGCAACGGGCCGTCAAAGAATCTCCTTCCGCCGTGATGTTGGATGATCTCCGCCGCGCAAACCTCACCGGAGATCTTCTGACACAGGAAGTCTATCGGGGGACTGAGGCGAAGGTCGTTCCCGTACCCCAACGGGTTCCTCTCCCGGATGAGAAACTTGCGAAGGCATGGGGCTTTCTGAGGAAATGACAGAAGAACCTCGCGCCAAGCTCGCAAAGAACGCGAGGAGCGTTCAGTTTTCAGTGGTTCAGTTTTCAGCGAAGCGGTTTCCAGAGGGGGACTGCTGTGCTGAACACTGAAAACCGAACACTGAAATGACCTTCGCCTACCGCCAGGACTTCGGGTTCGGGAACCCCAACATGGCAGGGGCCTTCTTTGCCGTTCTGGTTCTTGCGGTGTTTCTGATTCCCTCACGGGGACGCTGGACGCGAGCGTTGCGTTTGCTGATTTCGGGCGTGTTCTTCGGTTGTCTGCTGCTCACGGCATCAAGGGGCGCTCTCATTGGCTTGGGTCTTGGTGGATTTGCGGCATGGGCCGCTGTGGGATTTCCACGGCCAAAGATCGGATGGTTGGTCTTGGCGGTTGCGCTATCGGGCTTCTTGGGCATGCGCACAATCCAACGCATGTCCTGCCTGTCCCCGAGCGAGGGATCAACCGCAAGCCGGATTGCCATTTACCGTTGTGTTCCGGCGATGGTGATGGCGGCCCCCGGCGGATGGGGATATGGGCGAGCCGCAAGTGCCTACGAGAACTGGTTTCAAGGCCCCGACGATACGACGTCATTCAAGAACCTGCTTTCCACCCATGCCACATGGATTGTCGAACATGGGCTGCTATTCTTTGTCTGTTACGCGGCTCTCTGGATCGCGGCTCTCTGGATGTGCCATCCCGTGGCATTGGGGGTGCTGGTCACATGGGGCACTTGCTGTGCATTCAGCCATGTCGGTGGGGCGTGGTGGATGTGGTTTGTCCCAGCCCTCGCCCTTTTGGGTTCCCTGCGTGACCGGTGGAA